>LNFM01000561.1_pt1 | contig 130987 bp, 136 predicted proteins | sample 596031 | NCBI WGS metagenome assembly LNFM01 (sample SAMN04254537, study PRJNA301005) | activated carbon metagenome | isolation source: dual media filters at the Ann Arbor, Michigan drinking water treatment plant | place: USA: Ann Arbor | reverse complement strand
AGCAGCCGATGGCTTCAAGCCGCAAAGAGAAATCGAAGCACAGGAGAGCCGAAGGCATGCGGGGTTGTGTTATACACACCCCGCCTCCGAGCACAGGATTTTTCAAAGCGAGGTGAGGCGCAAGGGGGCAGCTGGGGGGGTGCGAGGGAGACACAAAGTGCTCCCCTCACCCCCCGACATGTCTATTGTGAGCTTTTAAGTACTACTCCACTTTAAAACGTTAATTAGAACTGGTGCTGGACGAGAGCATGGATGCCCTCGCGGTAGGCAGCTTTGTACTGGCCATCCTGTTCGACAGGGTGTCGCTGGTTGAATAAGAGATGGGAAGCACGTTTAAAGAAGGTTGAAGTCTCCTCTTCACTGAGAGGTTTTAACCTCTCTGTCAAGTGATCCTCCGCTCTCTGAAAGCTGTACGCAACGCGTGCGATGAGCACTTTTGCCAAGATATTGAGAAGGAGAAGCGAGCAGTACTCCTCCTCTTTGCTGACGCTAGGCGCAAGGGGGTAGAGCTTCTTGATCACTCTATCCATTAGATCTTCGACATGATTCATAACAGTGCGCATCCAGCTTTCTAAATGTGGTTCCGCTTGATCGACGATCAACTTAGTCACTGCAGAAAGATCCACCCCTTCCTGATCGCAAAGAGCTTCAGTAAGGCGATTTCGAAGCGTTCTCCACTCATCAGCATTTTGCTGGTGAACGTTTCCACTGTTGGTTTGACGCACTCTCTGAAGAGTCTTTAGCAGGAAGGCTGACGCAATCTCTGCAACCTCAGGATCTTCGAGACGTGCAAGAAGATCTGAGATCTCTCTTACCAAAAAGGAGACTTCGCAATAGGGAAGCTCATTTCTTTTAGAAACAAGAAAGAGATCGATCTCTTCTCTTCGTTCTGGAGAAAGAATATTTGCCCCTTCTGCTGCTTGGCCCAAGATCATTTCTATCAGGTGGGTCGCATCATCCAGATTTCTTCCATTGGTCAAAGAGGCGTAAAAAGGGCGTGCATGCTGCTCCAGTTGGTTGCGCGAAACCATTGGAGGAAGGTTAATAGGGATGAGGTGTGCTAAGGCCCTATCTGTGGAGGAGTGCGCAAGCGCGCTCAAGAGATAGTTTGTGAGTAGTGCACGCCCTCCTACGAGCTCTTTCGAGTAGATCGAAGTTCGTACAAGATCCGTATTCAATGTTTGACGAAGAACTCTTCCTTTAAAAAACCCTTCATACACATCAGAATTATAAGCCACATGAGAGAGGTAAAACGCTACAGGAAGCGCGATGATGCCTGGCGTTCCCATCCGTGTCATCATCCATGCAGAACCATTGTATACCATCATCGATGGGGTCATTTTCCGTACATAGTCTGGCAGACTCTCTTGTGTTCCATAGGCGAGCATGCCCGCATAATTGAATAGAAGACTCACGCTATAGAATCCAAAATCACCGAGCTGATTTCCGACAAATTCCTTGGTAAAATTGGAAACAGGATTGAGATCGAAACACTCCAGCAACACAAGCGCGCACAGCAATGATGTCAGAACAGTTCTTCTGGTGTTTTTAGAAACACCCGAAAGCAGCTTCTCAAGAAGACAGTAGACCCCTGTGACACTTGTAAAAATGCCCGCCAGGCGTCCAAGGGGAAGACCTATTTTCGTTTTAAGAGTTGAAGAGGCAATGAGAGCTGGGTTAAAAGCGTCGGGTAGGAGAAATCCCTCCTCGACAATTTTCCCTCCAAGTGCCTCTCCAAGATTTTCTAAAATAGCATCTTTGGTAAAGCGATAGATCAAATTGTTGGCGATTTTCTTGTGAAAATGCTCGAAATCCTGCTCAGTCACTCCACGTCTTTTTAGATTCTCAATCTCTGCAGGATAATCCAGAAGCTTACGACACTCTGATAGGGCTTTTTCGAGGTTCACTGCATGTCCTGGAGAGAGTGTTCTATCATCTCTCATCTGCGTCAATCGTTCGGCTAAAAGTTGTAGCTCTCGCCTGCTTGGAATCTCTCCGACTAACAAAGGTTGATCAAACAGCTTAGAACAAGAGAGAGAAAGCGTCCGCAGACTCTCTTTGATTTTCTGGTTCAATTCGATGATTTCAGGACGAAAAGCCTTCAGCGCAAGATCATTTTCTTCTGGTCTGTTTCTTCCACAAAGACGATTTTTCAATGCGACCGTCTTCGCTAGCGATGACTTTGCCGCACGCGAGAGAGCCCCCAAAGGATAGCCTGCCACCTTTCCGAGTGCTTTCTGAGTGGCTTGAATGGGCTTTTTGAGCTTTTCAGCAACAAAAGATGCCCCATCCCCCAAGTACGCAAATCCCTTCACATAGGCATTGTGAAGAGCCGCACTTCGATTATATAAACCTGTTAATAAATTAGTCATAATTGATAATCATTATAATAAATTTTTTGCTTTATTACAATAAATATATATACTATTGATTATCAATTACTTATGAAAAAAGCGGCTTTTCTAAAAAAGCCGCTTTAAAAGGAAAAACCCGATAGATTACTTCTTCATTTCCATCTGAACTTTCTCTACAGCTGAATCTGGAGACATCTTGTTCTTATCAGCGTAGTCCATAGATTTCTTTCTCTGATCAGCAGAGAAATCGCGCCAGTAGTTGTAGGTATAAGGGCTGAGCTTAGAGGCAAATGATGACTCATCATCTCTTCTAACCTCTTCCGCGCTCTTTCTTTGCCAAGCAAGGTTATGGCTATTTGCAGCGTTTTGGCTGACCTGATTTTGATCCGCTGCGCTTAGTGATGCTCCCGCTGTAACTCCCAACAGAGCCACCATCATGAAATTTTTCTTCATATATATCCTAATGTTTTTGTTTCTGTCGCTTAAGATCCACACGGATCCCGCTACAACAAGAGCCATATTTTGGCCCCTCAGTGCCGGATCCTATATAAAGAGATTATTTCAATCAAGAGCATCGGGTGACTTGCAAGAACAGAGCTATTAAAATTTAACGGGTTGAATAGACGAGTCGGGAACACGGCACCTTGTGCCCGTATTCCCCGCCGCCCTCTTGAGCTTTAATCCGCTTCGATAAATCGAGTGCTCGGAGGCGGGGTGTGCAAAGCACTACCCCGCACACACTTCGTGCTCTCCTGTGCTTCGATTTCTCTTTGCAGCTTAAAGCCATGGGCTGGAGCTTCGCTTCCTTCTCCACTCCTTCGTCGCGGAGCCTCTTCCAGCTTTGCTCCAGTACCAGGTTAAGATCTCTAAGTCGTTTTCGAAAATCTTTACCTGGAACTGCGAGACGACGCGAAGAGGGGTCCCAATCGACAGATTGGGGAGGTGAGCGCGCGAGCAGCCCGACGACTCAGATCGCGCAGAAAAATCATAGCACAGGAGAGCGGAGCGTGCGGGGTAGTGCTTCGCACTCCCCGCCGACGAGCAGATAATTTTTCAAAGCGAGGTGAGGCGCAAAGGGCTGCGTAGACAAGCCAAAGTGCTGGGAGCACTTTGGCTTTGCGAGCAGGGGGACTAGCCGAAGGACTTGTCCCCGCACGTCTATTTGTTACCCCAAGAATTTTCATGCATCAGCTATGGGTGATTTGCGGAACCCCTTCTTTTCTCCATGCCGTTTCTTCTCAATGAGCATCTTCTCTTTTGAACGGCGCGATCTGCGTCGCTTCTGGCGGCGGATTTTTTCAACGAGTTGCTGCTTTTCCGATTTTTTCTGAAAAAGTTTCTCCTCAATGCGATCGCAGAGAAGTTTGCGCGCGTAGTAGCGATTAAGCTCGCGGGAACGCTCTTGCTGACACTTAATTTCAATCCCCGTAGGAAGATGCTTTAGATAAACACAAGAGGAGGTCTTGTTGATCTTTTGGCCTCCACTGCCAGAGCCGAGGATAAATCTCTCAATGAGATCTCCCTCTTTAATCCCCAGCTGCTCCATTCTGGTGTGCAGGGCAATTTCTGTTTCTTTTTTCAACATATCTTGTGATTAGAACACGAGAATCTTGACTTTGCAAATATTTCTTCTTAATTTACGGACATATGCAAAACCCACGCCCGTTCCTGTTAGATGTCATCCCTGCCCCCTGGTCATATAATCCCTCGAATTGGAGCCAGCGCATCCGCATCTGCCTGGTTGCAGCGATTGCAGTTGTCATCGCCGTCTACATGGGCCTTTACCAGTGGCGCCTGATTCCGACTGTTTGGGATCCGATTTTTGGAGAGCAGTCGATTCGAGTTCTAGATTCTGATGTTTCACACACGATGAAAAAATGGTTCCGAATCCCCGATTCGATCATGGGCGCAATCGCCTATCTTGGTGATGTGATTTTTGCACTTGCAGGCTCGACACGTCGCTGGCAGGATCGTCCGTGGCTTGTAGTTCTATTCGGCCTTGATGTCATCCCTTTAGGAATTGTTAGCGCTGTGCTGGTCTTTATGCAAGGCGCTGTTGTCGGAGCTTGGTGTTTTCTATGCCTCGTTACTGCCGTGATCTCTCTTGTTCTTGTTATACTTGCCTACGACGAGGTCTGGTCGTGTATTCTCTACCTGGCGGGTGTCTGGAAAAAAAGCAGAAACAAGAAGCTTCTATGGGATACGTTCTGGGGAAAACCCTCTGAGATTGGTTACGAAGTGGGCAATGCTTTAGCAAAAAGAAGGGAGAAACGTTAAATGTGGGCGCGCGTTGTCGAATTTATGTTGGCCTGCTGGCTCTCTATCTCTCCGTTTATTTTTCGCCATCCTTTTGAGGAAACATTTCTCTGGGCAAATGACCTCACGTGCGCGGTTCTTATCGCTCTGTTTGCTCTTTTGTCATTCGTGAAAGGCTTAGAAAAAATACATCTTTTAACTCTCGGAGTCGCGCTCTGGTTATGGGGTCTTGGATATACTACATTTCCTGATCCCGCACCTATAGCTCTTGAGAATGATCTCACGGTCGGTCTTTTGCTACTTATGATTGCACTTGTCCCTAGTCAATCTTCTCTTCCTCCACGCTCTTGGCGAAAGTTTTACAACAAAAAAGAGCAGTGACTTTTTTTACTAAAATTTTTATTGTGAGAAAAATCCATGCGGCAAAATACATTTTGCGCACAAACCTAAGGAGATCCCAATGACCCGCGTAAAGGACATGTACACTAAGGAAAAATGTGAAGAGGTCACAACCTACGTTTCTGCAAGAAGCAAAGTTAAGGATCCAAGCATCACTGAAAAATATTATGACCTTGTAACAGACTTTTACGAATTTGGATGGGGAAAATCATTTCATTTCGCACCTCAGACACGAACAGAAGACACACGAGAAGCACTCGTCCGCCATGAACTGAAATTAGCAGATGAACTCAAGCTAAAGCCTGGAATGAAAGTGCTTGATGTGGGATGTGGAATCGCAGGACCGATGAAAAATATCGCGGAAAAGAGCGGCGCAAATATTGTGGGACTTAATATCAATGCCTATCAGATCAAAAAAGCCAAACAATACATCAAACGTTGTGGGCTCGAAAATCAGTGCTCCTTCCATCAGGGCAACTTTATGCACGTCGATCTCCCAGACGCCTCTTTCGACGCGATCTATACGATCGAAGCGACTGTGCACGCTCCGGATCGAGTCGCCTGCTACAAAGAGATGTATCGCCTATTAAAACCAGGACATCTGTTTGGCGGTTATGAATATGCCCTCTTAGACAATTTCGATCCGAAAAACCCCGAGCATATCGCGATCATCGAGGATATGGAACACGGAGGCGGTCTGCAGAAAGTCCTCCCTCTTAAAGAACTCAAACAGACATTCATCGATGCCGGCTTTAAAGTGCTTGCTTTCGAAGACCTTTGCAAAGAGGGACTCACCTGGACACTTCCTCTCGAAAGAGGGGTGAGAAGCTCTAAAACAGCGCGCGCCCTTACAAATGGCATGGTTCGTCTTTTAGAATTCCTCCGTATCGCTCCTAAGGGCTCCACCTCTGTCAGCAGTTTTTTAAACCTTGGTGCCGATGGGTTTGTAGAGGCGGGAAAGCGCAAACTCTTTACCCCTAACGTATTTTTCCTGGTCATGCGTCCATAATCAACAACGAAGGAACGAGCAATGCCACGTGTTAAAGATGTATACACAAAAGAGAAGTGCGAAGAGGTCACGACCTATGTCTCTGCAAAGAGTAAAGTCAAAGACCCGGGGATCACAGAAAAATACTATGATCTTGTGACCGACTTCTTCGAATATGGGTGGGGAAAATCGTTTCACTTTGCGCCTCAAACAAAAACGGAGAGCACGCGTGAAGCGATGCTTCGTTATGAGCTCAAAATGGCAGAAGCGCTCAAGTTAAAGCCAGGAATGAAAGTGCTCGATATCGGGTGTGGAATTGCCGGTCCCATGAAAAACATCGCCGAGAAGAGCGGTGCAACGATCGTGGGGCTCAACATCAATTCCTACCAGATCAAAAAAGCAACGCAATATATCCAAAATTCCGGGCTCGAGAAGCAGTGCTCTTTCCATCATGGCAACTTTATGCAGGTCGATCTTCCAAATGGATCTTTTGACGCGATCTATGCAGTTGAGGCGACTCCACATGCCCCCGATAGGACAGCATGCTTTAAGGAGATGTACCGTCTATTAAAGCCCGGGTGCTGTTTTGCAGGTTATGAGTACGCGCTTCTACCGAACTATGACGCAAATAACCCTGAACACATTGCGATCATGGAAGATATCGAACATGGCGGCGGACTGCAAAAGATTCCTCCTATCGCCGAGCTCAAGCAAGCCTTTATCGATGCAGGCTTCAAGATTCTGGCGCTTCAAGATGATTGCACAGAAGGCCTCACCTGGACCCTCCCCTTAGAAAAAGGTATGAGAAGCTCCAAAACAGGACGAGCTCTGACGAACACCATGGTCCGCGTTTTAGAGTTTCTCGGAATTGCTCCTAAAGGGTCATCCGAAGTAAGCCGCTTTTTAAATATGGGGGCTGACGCTTTCGTTGAAGCTGGAAAGCGCAAGCTCTTTACTCCAAGCTTGTTCTTTCTTGTAATGCGACCCTAACGTTTTGGAAGAGAGAAGCAAGAACCAGATTGTACGGCGATCTGGTTCTTTTTATTTGGGATAGGGTCTTACAACCATCTCTGCATAAACACCTTGCGCTTAATTTAAAAATAATTTTATATACAACCGCTACACGATCCTGTATATAGGATATTGATGCGCAAATAAATGCGAGAGGGTTTATGTCGACAATTCTACTTATTATATTGATTTTGCTTCTTATTGGAGCATTTCCAAGATGGCCTTACAGTTCTGGATGGGGATACTACCCCTTTGGCGGACTGTTCTTTATTCTTATCATCATCATCATTTTGATGTTGCTCGGTAAGATTTAACGCAAAAACGTTAAGCGAGTCTAGAGGATAAAAGGACGCTCAGTTAACATTTTACGATGTTTCTAAAGCGTCCATTTTCCCTAGGGAAATTAACACTCCCCTCCAATGTTCTCTGTGCACCGCTCGCCGGCTGCTCCGATCTTCCATTTCGCCGGATGACCGTGAAATACCGTCCGGGCCTCGTCTACTGCGAAATGGTGAAGATGGATGCTCTTTTGCATATGAACCCCAAAACCCTTCCCCTGCTCGATTACGAACCCTCGATGCATCCCATCGGAGCCCAGCTGTGCGGAACAAAACCGGAATATGCAAAACAATGCGCCAAGATCGTTGAAGATATGGGTTTTGATGTGGTCGATCTCAACTGCGGCTGTCCTGTAGACAAGGTGACGAAGGATGGAAGTGGCTCGGGTATGCTAAAAAACCCCGAACTGATCGGTGAGGTAATCGCCAGTATGGTGAGCACAGTCAAAATCCCCGTGACGGTCAAAATCCGCGCAGGATGGGACACAGATTGCATCGTTGGGCCTCAGGTGACCAAAATTGCAGAACAAGCGGGCGCTGTCGCGATTTGCATACATGGAAGAACGCGCGAGCAGGGTTATAAAGGGCCTGCGAATTGGGACTACATCCGCGAATGCAAACAGGTTGCCAAGAACATCCTGGTAATTGGCAATGGCGATATTTTCGATGCAGAGAGTGCTGAACGAATTTTCATCCATACAGGCTGCGACGCGATCCTTCTCTCTCGCGGCACCATGGGGCAACCTTGGTTGATTGAGGATATCTACCGGCACCTTTCGGGCGAACCTGCAATTGAATACACACCTCTCCACATCCGCGATGCTTTTCTAGAGCATCTCGAACATATTGTCTCCTACAAAGACCCGCACAAAGCTGTGTTAGACTTAAGACGCGTAGGCTGCTGGTTTCTGCGCAGCATCCATGGAGCACGCGCCCTGCGCGAAACGATTAACCGCTCAAAATCTGTCGATGAGGTGCGTGCGATGATTGAAAACTATCCCTGGCACGACTGCGCAATTGGAAAAGAAGTGGTGAACGCCGAATGCTGAATTATGAATAGCTCAACGCCGCGACAAGTCGCAGCGGAGAAAAGCGGTGACGAGTCACCGCACTCCATATCTTTTATTAGTAGGCTTTTCGTCCTGAAGAACGAAATCCACCCGACTTGAAGCCACCCTGTCTGAAGGGACGTTTCTTCTTAAATCCAAATTTGCCTGGACGCTGCTGTTGTCTTGCGGGGGCAGCTCTCTGACCTTCATGTTGATGAGGGTGTGCCGGCCTCGCTTGGGGATCAATCAGCCTTAAGATTGCCTTCCACTTCAATTGATCTTCAGGAGAGATGAGGCAAAGAGCATTGCCTTCCGCCCCTGCACGACCGGTTCTTCCGATGCGGTGGATATAATCTTCAGGGCACTCAGGAAGGTTGTAGTTGATCACGTGCATCACGTGTGGAATGTCCAATCCACGCGCGGCTACGTCTGTCGCCACCATGATACGGCTTCTTCGGCTGCGGAAACCTTGGATCACGCGATCTCGACGGTTTTGAGAGAGGTCTCCATGAATGGAATCTGAGCTATGCCCCTGATTTTTTAATTCGCGAGAGAGCTTATCCGCTCCGCGTTTGGTCTTCACGAACACAATGATCGATCCTTCACGTTCACTCAGCTGCTTGAGAAGAAGTTCAAATTTCTCTCCGGAATGTGTGTGAATAATCTCCTGCTTGATCTTCGCAACAGGCTGATCCGTAGAACCGATTGAAACGCGTTGAGGATTTTGCAAATACTTCTTCGACAGCTTATCGATGTTGGGAGGAAGGGTTGCAGAAAACATCAACGTCTGACGGGTCTTAGGGAGATACTCCGCAATATTATCGAGCTGTATTCCGAAGCCCATATCGAGCATGCGATCTGCCTCATCGATAATCAAGAAGCGCGTTTCGTTTAAGACAAGGCTCTTTCTTTGGAGGTGATCGTAGATGCGTCCGGGTGTTCCGACGATAATTCTAGGCCGTCTCTTGAGTTCAGAAAACTGTTTAGACATCGATGTTCCACCAATCAGGAGCACTGTCCGCAGAGAGCCGGCTTTACCGAGAATCTGGTTTAAGGTGTTTTGCACCTGGACAGCCAGTTCGCGTGTAGGAGTTAAAATAAGAGCACACCCTTGTGGCGATTCTGTAAGCTTAATAAGAAGCGGAATCGAATAGGCAACGGTTTTGCCTGTTCCTGTTTGTGCTGAAGCCAAGAGGTCGAGACCCTGCATGGCGATCGGAATCGTTGCTGCTTGTACGGGTGTCGGGACGGTGATCTTCATGCGGGCGAGCGCCTCGACGAGAGCATTTGGCAGTCCAAGTTCTGAAAAATTTTCCATTTACATATCCACGTAAGTAGTGAGGCGACCATTGTACTGTAAAGCAACTCTTACCGCACGGCTTTTCGTAGAAAATATAATAAATTTTTTATTAGGATGCCTTCATTCTCTTTCTTTTCATGTGCTCTCTGATCTGGTATCCTTTTTCCCTATGTATGATCTTATTGTTATCGGAGGAGGAGCCGCGGGCATTTTCGCTGCTATTTCTGCAAAAACCGCCCACCCAGACAGCAGGGTTGTTCTCCTTGAAAAATCGGGGGTGCTCCTTTCAAAAGTCCGTATTTCCGGGGGCGGGCGCTGCAACGTGACCCATGGCTGCTTCGACCCACGAACACTTGTCAAAAACTACCCGCGTGGCGAAAAAGAGCTGATCGGCCCCTTCCATCGCTTTCAAGCCCAGCAGACGATCGACTGGTTTGAGTCGAGAGGGGTAAAGATCAAGATCGAGGAGGATGGGCGCGCATTCCCCACCACCGATCAATCTCAAACAATCATCGACTGCCTCCTCACCGAAGCAAAAAACCTGGGTGTAGAGATTCTGCTAAGGCAGAAAATCGACAGAATATCAAAAACGGAATCAGGGTTTCTTATCGACCGTAAAGAAGCGGAACCGCTTACGAGTTCGCACCTTCTTCTGGCTACAGGAAGCAGCCCCGAGGGCTTTAAGTGGGCAGAGGAGCTCGGTCATACGATTCAGAAGCCGGTCCCCTCTCTCTTTACATTTAACTCCCCTACTTCTTCACTAAAAGTGCTCAGCGGAATCTCGATCAATCCTGTGGAGGTGCAGATTCTCGGGACCTCGCGCATCCAAAGAGGCCCCCTTCTCATTACTCACTTCGGTTTTAGCGGGCCCGCTGTTCTCAAGCTTTCAGCATGGGAGGCGCGCTTTTTACATGCTTGCGAATACCGTTTTGAGATCGCCATCAATTGGCTACCTGACCATACAGCTGAAAAAATCTACGAAGCTCTCTATGCGTTCAAAAAACGCAACCCTCAAAAATCTCTCTCGGCAGAATACCTATTTGACCTGCCAAAAAATCTCTGGAAGGGGTTGCTTGGGGAAATAAGCGAGAAGAGGGCAAATGATATCTCATTAAAGGAGCTCCAGATCTTTGCGCAAAGGCTCCATGCAGACTGCTACCAGATCGAAGGAAAGACCACACACAAGGAGGAGTTCGTAACCTGTGGCGGAGTGGCGCTTAAGGAAATCGATTTTAAAACTCTCCAAAGCAAACTCTGTCCAGGACTCTTCTTTGGAGGAGAGATTCTCGACATCGATGGCATCACAGGCGGTTTTAACTTCCAAAACGCCTGGACAACTGGATTCATCGCCGGAAGCTCGGCACTCTCTCTAGCAACTTGCTGAAAATTAAAATTTAATTTATATACATTAGAGACGAGCGGAACGACTCGCGGGACCCGCGTTGGGGTATTTTCAAATCAAATGGAGAGATCTATGAGAAACAAATCAATGACATTGGCTCTTTCTGGCTTAGTTGCTGGACTCTGCTTATCTGCAGGTGAACTTTCTGCATGGCAAAGAAGTGCCATGGACGATTGTAAAAAGGAAATGGAGAGCTGCAACAAAAGCCACGACAAGTGCAAAAAAGATATGGAGCACTGCAAAAAACATGCAGACAAGCATGATGCAGCGTCTTTCGAGAAACAACTAAACTCTCACAACCAGAACAGATTCGTCCAATTTTCTCACGAGCAGAAAAATAAAGCGATGGACATGGCAGACAAAAACAGAATGAGTCCGAATAAAGCTGTAGAGAAAGTTGCAGCTAAGAAGTAAGCCTTTATAATTTACTGACAAGGCCGCCCTCTTTCAAGAAGGCGGTTTTTTATTTTGGGTTGGCCGAGGGATTCTTTCTGGCGTAGATATCTCCCCAAAGGCCCCAAATACGAGAAAAATCGTGTGTTGCCATGATGCTCTCAATCTTTTTAAAGAGGGCTTCCGCACTGAGCCACTCTGAAGAGATCAAAAGGCCCCTCTCTGCAAAGGCAAGATTAAACTCTCGATAGCCGAGGCGCACGAGATAATCGAGACACTTTTTGGTGTTTTCGAGCTGATCGGTATTGCATTCGAACGAGATAAGGTGTGGCGGCTCACTCAACCCCTTAAGAACCTCTATCTCATAGTTTTCCACATCGATCTTACAATAGCGTGGAAATCCATGTTTCTGAATCATCTGATCAAGCGTCGAAAGCTGTGCGACGATCTGTTCGTCCCACTTGTACCCATGCTTGGAAAAACGACTTCTCGCAGTGAATTCACGAGAAAGGGTTGAAATCGTAGGGGCGGAACTGCATACAAACATCGTTTGTGTCCCTTCCTGAGAACTAAGACCGATCGGCTCGATCGCAACGTTTTTATTTCTCCCGAATTTGGTCTTAAGCGTTTCTACACATCTTGGTTGCGGCTCAAAACAGATAACCCTTGCTCCACATTCAAGGTAGAGCTCCGTCTTCTGCCCTTCGTGCGCCCCCACATCAAACACCAGGTCCCCTGGCTTTATCAGTGTACGCAGAAAAGCACGGATCTCCTGAGGATTAGGAGGATTGGGTTCTGAGGTGGGAATCGCGACTGATCCCTCGTTGTGATAGAGAACGATCTCTTTCTTTTTGAAAGAGGAGGAACCTTTGCTCTCTTTTTTCTGACAAGAGGTGCCAAAAAGTAGAAAAAGTCCCAAAAAGAGAGAAAGAATCGGATGTCTCATGTAGCCCAAGCCCTTTTTTGGCAAAAAACGTTTGCAGCATCTTAAGATTTTTTCTTTTCAAAAGGCAAGAAAAGCTTTTGGCTAAGTGATTAAAATAATGTTACCGCTGATAAACCTTGAGAATCTTCTGAGCTTCACGAGGACGATCACCAGGCCCTGTAGGGGCAGATTCGATCTTCTTGATCACATCATATCCGCTTGTGACCTCACCAAAAATCGTATGTTTCTGGTTCAGCCAAGGGGTTGCTGCCGTTGTGATAAAGAACTGGCTACCATTGGTATTCGGCCCGCGATTTGCCATTGCAAGAAGACCGGGACGGTCAAATTTCAGAGAGGGGGAGTATTCATCTTCAAATGATTTACCCCAAATGGACTCTCCACCGGTGCCATTACCAGCAGGATCTCCACCTTGAATCATAAAAGCTTTGATCACGCGATGAAAAATCGTTCCATCGTAGTAGTGTTTTTTGGCAAGACCCATGAAATTTTCACAGGCTTTCGGGGCTCTGTCGGGGAAAAGAGTCACTTCAAAGTTCCCCTGTGTTGTTTCAAAGACCATTACTGGTGCTGAAGATTTTTGCGCTTGATTCATAGTTTCACCTTTTCCTTCTGCATTTGCGAAGCAAGAAAATACCAGACCGAACACCATCATCACAAGACGAAACATCCTTTTCTCCTATTGATTTTCTCTTTGAGCAACTCGATTCACGACACCTCGAATATCCTCTCGCAAGGTAACATCCAGATGATCCACCGAACTTACCATCAATCCAAAAGATAACCCTAGAGAAATGAGAACAAATCCGGAAGACAATATGCCTAGAGCTACGAGAGTGATGAGCCCCAGCACCGTCGATGTAGAGCTAATCATCCTCGAAAGGTTTGTGAGGCGTAAGGTCTCCTCCCTTACCATGAACGCATCAGGGAGAACTTGCGCGTTGAGGCAGCTTGTTAAATTCACCCGCTGCTCACTTCCAGATATAAGGGTGATAATATTTTCCGCCACATGAATCACAACACCGACAACGGGAAGAGAATTGACGAGCATCTGGAGAGACGAAACCTCCGTTCCTCCAATCCCGTACACACGATTTGCAGATCCTTCTGCTCTTTGCTCCTGTACTGCTTGCGATGACATATTAAGCTCCTGTTAAGAAACCAAACTGTAGCAAAAAACTTAATTTAAAGCTCGTGATGGAACTTACTAACCCGGCATGCAAAAAGATGACACGTGGCGCCAGCGAGGCAAAGCCAGATCAAAGCGAAAGCGGGCTGGGTGAGGAGCCCCATGATATTTCAGCTGTTCGACATAACACTTTAGACAACCACTTTTCCCTGCCAAATTCAGTTTGACAATCCCTCGTCCAGTATCTTAAATTTTCCTCGTTGTTTTGTATAGCCTGGAGCTCCCATGAAAAACTCTCTTGCAAGTGACAATTTCTCAGGAATCCACCCAGAGGTATTAGACGCGATTCAAGAAGCGAATCAGGGTCATGCGATGGCTTACGGTGGAGATCCCTGGACCAGAAAAGCCCAAGAGGTATTTAAGAGCCATTTTGGGTCCGATTCTGAGGCCTTCATCGTTTATAACGGGACGGCAGCAAATGTTTGCTCTCTAAAACATGTCCTTGCTCCTTGGCAAGCCGTGATCTGTCCAGAATCCGCTCATATCCAAACCGATGAATGCGGGGCTACCCACGGAGTCGCAGGGTCTAGCCTTCTCACAGTTCCATCGAAACAGGGAAAGATAGAGGTGGAACAGCTGCAGACATTTTTGCATTATCGAGGAAATCAGCACCATGTACAGCCTGCCGCAGCTTCGATTACTCAATCTACGGAATTTGGCACAGTTTATTCTCTTGCTCAACTCCGCGAACTCGCCTCATTTCTTCACAAAGAAGGGCTTTTATTTCATATGGATGGAGCGCGTCTTTACAATGCCGCCGCCGCTCTCAATGTTTCTCTTAAAGCTCTTACTACTGATATAGGGGTGGACATTCTTTCTTTGGGCGGCACAAAAAATGGGCTCATGGGCGCAGAAGCCATCGTTTTCCTTAAACCTGGATTGTCAGAGAATTTCCAGTACATCAGGAAACAGAATATGCAACTCGCTTCCAAAATGCGTTTTTTATCTGCGCAATTTGTCGCACTACTGGAGGGAGATCTATGGAAACGAAATGCGCAACACGCAAATCAGATGGCGAAGCTACTAGAAGACACCCTTCGTCGAGACTTTCCTGAGCTCCGAATCCTCTACCCTGTTGAGGCGAATGCACTTTTCGTGCAAGTTCCCTCCCGTATCTTGCATACACTGCAAGAAAAGCATTTCTTCTGGATATGGGATGAGAAACAATCAATCGCACGATGGATGACAACCTGGGACACTCGGCCAGAATTCATCAAGACGTTCTGCGCGGACCTGAGGGAGCTTCTTATATCCAAGTAGTTCAAGGGCTACTACGACTAGCCCAATTTCAACTCAGCTCGGAGATAATCTCTTCGAGCTGCCGCTGAAAGGATGGGAGATAGTTTTTGACCGTTTTCCAGACCACATCATGATCAATATCGAAGTAAGCATGTATCAACCTATTGCGCATACCCACAAGTTGCCTCCACGGCAGTTGCGGATATAGCTCTTTCGTTTTTTGTGAAACCTTTCCTGCGGCCTCGCCTAAAACTTCAAACTCCCGTATCACTCCAGATGCAAGCAATCTGTTTCCATCCAGACTGGCTCGTCTTTTTCCTTTGACAAAGGAAAGAATGGCATTTGTCGCATCGAGCATGTGCTTCAATCGAACTAGGTCTTTATTTACCATAGACGACTTTCGCATGAGATAGGACATCTTTTCGAAAATAGGGACTCAGGTCATTCGGAGTCTTTAAATCGACCGGCCGGCCTACGATTGTACTGAGTTCCGACTCAATGTCTACTAGATCGAAGAGTGTGGGAATATGTTTCTTCTGAAATTTCACAAGCACATCTACATCGCTTGAAGGGCTAAAACGAGGTGTAAGAATCGAACCAAACAGTGCAAGATAGGCAATGTGATACTTCTTGCAGAAGTCCGTGATTTTTTTCTTGTTCAGAGAAATTGGCAACTTGCTCATGGAAAACTTGTTTCTTTTACCCCTAAGCATATGCACTCTGGTCTATTTTGGAAAGAGCTACTCCCCTCTAAAATAGTCCGCGTACTTCAGCGGCTTATCCTCTTTCCAGGGGCAGTAGCTGTTGCAGAAATCCACTCTGTCGCCGAGAGAGGGGTGGCTGTTGCGCCAGAAGTTGTAGATGGGGCCAGGGCGTGGGTTGGCTAAATTCCCGAGTTGAAGCACGATGAAGGCCTTTCCAGCGGCTTCATTGTTTTGTGTAATTTCAAGACCAAAGCGGTCAGCCTCATGTTCCATGTAGCGTGAGATGTAGTTGAAGAACGGCGATGCAAGGAAGAGGAAGATGCCTGTCAAAAGAAGCAGAAGCGGGAGCGAAGCGATGCTGTAGAGATGCTTGAATCCAAATCGTTTCTGGTAGCGGTGAAGGAGAAAATTCGCCGAGCGGTAGGTGAGATAAAAGATCACAAAGGTTGCAGCTGACATGATCGCGAGGTACCACCAGATATGATTGAGTACGTAGTGGCCCATTTCGTGACCCATCACAAAAAGGATCTCGTCAGGTTTCATCTGTTTGATTGTCGTGTCCCAGAGAACGATCCTGCCCGTCTGTCCAAAGCCGGTTACATAGGCATTGAGCATGGAGGTGTCGGCGCTCTTATCTACCTCGTAAACGCGGCCATTTTCGATCCCAGCGCGAGAGGCTAGGCTGAGGATCTGCTGTTCGAGATGCTTATCCTTCATGGGGCCGAACTTATTGAAAAGCGGATCGATCCAGATGGGCTGAACAAACATCGTAATGAAGAGAATGCCGATACTGACAAGACTGCTATAAAACCACCAGCGCTTGGGGCTTTTTTTCAGGAGGAGATAGAAGATCCACACAAATGCAATTGCGCTGATGAGTCCAACCAGAGTCTCTTTTCCGTAACTGCTAAACCAGCGATCGAGGGTTTGAGTAGAGAGTCCATATGCATGTTGACGGGTATACCCCGCATAAAAATCTAGGGGTAGGCTTAATAACTTATAGATCAGCGTGAAAAAGACGAGATAGACAGCGATGGTAAAAAACCAGTTTTTCCCACTCTTCTCCGAGAAGCGAGCAAGCTTTCCGGTAAATCCAGTGATCAGGAAAAGTAGAGGAATGACGAGAACCCATGCTTGCTGAGCAATCCATAGCAAATTTCCGCTATTGTAATAGCGCATTGCCTGTTCGGTTGCTTCTGGAACGACAACATTCGCGCACTCTGCCGCAAAAAAGATCTCTAACATCCAATCCCTCTCTTGTAAAAATAAAGCAGTTGTCAAGGAAGCCCTGACAACTGCTATGAATAAACCAGCTAAAGCTGCTTAGCCGATATGCTTGTTGAGGGCGCCTGCCATCTTGAGCATGTTGATCGGTTTTTTACCGAGCACTTCGCCGAGTTTCGCATCAGGATTGATCATACGACGATTTTTTGCATCTTGCAACTTTTTCGCTTTGATATAGACCCAGATCTTCTTTACAACCTGCGGGCGGGTCGATTTTTTTGAACCGACGATCGCAGCGAGCTCAGGAGATAGGTCGTAGGTCATCTTTGTGATGCCGCCGCCACCTCTCTTCTTAGCTTTTGTTTTTGTTTTTGCTTTCGCTCTTTTTTTCTTTGCCATAACACTCCTCTTTTTTTCGGTGTGGTTTTTAGAGAAAGTGCAAGCACACACTTCTCTTTATCTTCTAAACATGTGATGTAAGAGCTTTTGAGAATTCATGCAAGAATATTTTTCACTTCCGAGAGAAAAAAGGAGCTTGCTGTTATAAAAAATAGCATGAAAATACTACTAACCGGTGTCTCCGGCTACATTGGAAAGAACCTTCTTCCTAGGCTTCTTGAGAAAGGCCACGAAGTTGTGGCACTCGTCCATCAGACAAAAACGATCGACCTTCCCGCTTCTGTGCAGGTCATTGAAGGCGACCTTCTAGATGCAAAAAGCTTAGGCCGGATCCCTACAGACATCGATGCAGCCTACTACCTAGTTCATTCGATGGGCTATTCTCAAGGCAATTTCGCCGAAATGGAGAGGCTTTCGGCTATAAATTTTCAGAAAAGGCTTTCGCAGACCGCTGCACGACAGATCATCTATTTGAGCGGTCTTGCAAATGAAGAGCCTCTTTCCCGTCACTTAGCTTCTAGAAAGCAGGTCGATGAGCTGCTTCGCCAGGGCAGTGTTCCCGTAACCACGCTCATGGCAGGGATCATCATCGGCGATGGAAGCGCCTCATTTCAAATCATTCGCGATCTCGTGGAAAAACTCCCATTTATGATCGCACCAAAATGGGTAAGCAATCTCACACAACCGATTGCCATTCAAGATGTTCTCGACTATCTGATCCTGGTCTTAGATCATCCCGCCTGTTTTCACAAGCACTTTGAGATCGGGGGGCCTGATATTTTGAGCTACAAACAGCTACTTCTCGGATATGCCGAGGCAAAGGGGTTAAAGCGGTACATTATCTCGGTTCCCGTTTTTACACCGAATCTCTCCTCTTACTGGCTCTACTTCATCACGCGCGCGAGCTATCCTCTCTCTCGATCTCTTGTAGAGAGCTTGAAGAACAATGCGATCTGCAAAGAGGCGCGCATACGCGAACTCTTCCCCAAAAAACTCCTCTCCTACAAAGAAGCTGTTCACCTTGTCTTGGAGCACCATGAATAAATTCAAACGATCCCTCTTCATTTTCCATCGAGATCTTCGCCTGGAAGACAATACGGGCCTTATTCACGCATTAAAATCTTCGGAGCGCGTAATCCCCTGCTTTATTTTTACTCCCGAACAGATCGAACACAATCCCTACAAAGGAGAAAAGTGTTTAAACTTTATGCTGGAAGCTCTCTACGATCTAGAGTTGCAATTGAACACAAAGGGAGGAAAACTCTACTTTTTCCGAGGAAAGACTCATGAAATAGTAGAAAAATGCATCGAGAAGCTGGGAGTTGATGCTGTCTATTCCAACCGCGACTACACCCCTTACAGCGTTCAGAGAGACAAAAAAATCGAATCTGTTTGTAAAAAGAAAAAAGTTCCATTTGCTCAATTCGACGATGCGCTTTTACATGCCCCCGAAGAGACCCTTAAGGCAAACGGCGAACCCTATCGTATTTTCACACCCTTTTTTAACCACGCACGTGAAATTCCTGTTTCCAAGCCCAACCGAAATCCCCTGAAGAACTATTTTCAGGAGACGATTCCCTTCGAAAACAAGATCCAGCTCCCTTCTTCACCATCCAAAAGAAAGGCGTGCGCAAAAATCTTAAATGAGAACTTTTCTAAATACCCTGAAAAAACAACGCATCTCTCACGCTATTTAAAATTCACGATCTACTCCCCTCGAGAGATCTACTGGGCTTTATGCAAAAAGCACACCGCTCACCACCCTATAATTCGGCAACTCTTCTGGAGAGATTTTTTCTGTTCAATCGCCTTTTTCTTTCCCCATGTCTTTCAAGGAGCCTTTTATCCCAAATACAACAAGCTAAAATGGAGTCAGGACAAAAAAGCATTTAAGTGCTGGTGCGAAGGAAGGACGGGATTTCCTTTTGTCGATGCAGCTATGCGTGAGATGAATGCCACAGGCTTTATGCCGAATCGCCAGCGTATGGCGGCCGCCTCTTTTCTGATCAAAGATTTGCATATCAATTGGAGATGGGGCGAGCGCTATTTTGCCCAACAGCTGATCGACTACGACCCTGCTGTCAACAATGGCAATTGGCAATGGGTGGCTAGCACGGGAACCGACGCGCAGCCCTACTTCCGCATTTTCAATCCCTGGAATCAGCAGAAGAAGTTCGATCCCGATTGTCTATATATCAAAAAGTGGATCCCTGAACTCAGATCTCTTCCACCAAAAATGATTCACACATGGTTTAAAAAAGAGAGCCATGCGCTCTGCCCCACCTACCCACCACCGCTTGTCGACCATGAAAAGGAAGCAAAAGCGGCCCTGAAGCGCTATCGAAGCTGTCAGAAGTAGATGTTGATGGCAACGACGGGCGAATTAAAGCGCGTGGCATTTCTCCCTGCGAAGGTGAACCAGCTACCGGCGATGATTCCCAAATTCTCATTCCAGTTGTACTCAATGGCTGGCGCAAGACTCCATTGTTCGTTTGAAGGAGCCGTCATTCTTGCCGGTGTGCCATCGGAAAGTGTGCCCACTCTTCCTGAAAATCGATTCCGATCGCTATGGGCATAATAGAGATCGCATGCAAAGGCCCATCTCTGAGAGAAACTGTATTGGATTGCAACGTCTACGTATAGCTGATTACCAGGACGGACTGTTCCTCGTGTGTTTTTTGCGCCCCCGTAGGTGTTATTCCCCTTTACATGCACCGGGGTGCCGAACTGGTAATTGAATGCCAAGCGCGCCTCAAAAAAATGGGCTCCTTTGAGATGCCAGAGTTTAGAAAAGACGAGTGCCGCTCCAGGGAACCAGGACCCCACTCCAATGGCATCCGTCAGTTTCAAATGTCTCTTTAAGTGCTGGTACTTTCCAATAGGGGTATTAGCTCTGAGGGAAATTTTAGCCGAAGGCCAGGGATCCTCCATTGTTGTTCGATAAAGCTGTATGTTGAGAGCAAATGGCAGATCTCCGATATTTCCGTAATGCTCTCCCTGCGTCGTGTTGTAGAAAAATTGTGGATAGAATTGGAAGCTGACACCTTTCACGATTCCCGTCTGGAATTGGAGCTGGACATTGGTGCTGTAAAAATTGGGGCTCGTCTGCACATGCCAATGCTCATCATACCTTCCTGTGTATATCGTATAGTAGAGATAGGGCTCAAAGTTGAGATGCCCAACAGGTACGGTGGTTCCTGAAGGAGCAAGAAGCGGCCCTGTAAGCCAGGGAACTGGCTGAGCAGGAGAAACCTCATGGACAAAATCCTCGATTGCAAAAAGATTGCCGCACAGAACAACAGCACCCGATAGAAGAAGCTTCCTGTATCTCATTTGAGCTCAGCAGAAATATCGATGATCGGCTGCTCACTGGATGTGGGGATTTTTTTGATCTCCTTCGCGTTCAAATCAAAGCTCTTGAGATCAACTTTGCGAATCGTCTGATCCTCATAGGATTTAAAGTAGTAGCATAGAGCTTGCGGATCTCTTACGCAGGTCGCCATAGTATAATCTGCGTGAGTTGCGCCATCTTTTACTTCGCGTGCAAGCCCCTTTGGGATATCAAACTGATTCAAGATATGAAACACCTGTAATACGCATTCCTCAGCAGTTTCTGCAGGAATGGCTGTATAGGAAAAGATCGCCGCCCTCACAAAGCGCGAAGGCGGTGTAAAATCCCCCGGTAGTCCTACCATGCCAGAGCCCTGGCCGAAAGGAGCGAGCTCCATTCCGCTTACTTTAAGAGGCGGGACATTCCCCGCTCGTAGATTGATAAAATTTCGTAGGTTGGTCATGTGCCAATCAAACGTCGGAGAGTTGGTGAGAACACCAAGCTTGTTATCGTAAGAGACGAGAGCTCCCCTAATCGGCTCGATCACAAGACAATTACCCGCTTTGTCGTACACGATGTAGTGGAACGGAGGTGGAGAACTTCCCCACGCCTCTGAAACAGTCGGCGCGATCACAATCTTTGAAAGAGCAGCCCTAACCTCTGCAACGGTGGCAAACTGCGTCAAAATCCAGTTGGGAAACTCAAGAGGAGAAACAGCGCGAGACTGATTTTCAGCTGTAATTTGTGCATACTCTGCATAACCTGGGAAATAGAATGTTCCCACGGAGAGCCCCTTTTCGTTGATCCCATCTGCAAAAGCTGGCTGATCAAAAACGAGCGTGCCCACCGCTGCATATTTTGCGGTATAGACGAGCCCTGGCCCCGCGGGCGTCGTTCCAGTGAATTGATATCCTCTCGGAGAAACGGCAAGAGAGGTATCCAACTGCACAGCAAATTCAAGGGTCCGCCCATGAATGATCGAACCATCTTTTGCCACGAGTTTGATACCCGTACACGCAAATGCATCTTTGCAAATCAGCAGCATGCCGAGTACAAGCACAACTTTCAGTCGGTTTAAATGTTTCATTTGCCCCTCTCTTTCCATCGGTATACAAAATTCCTTTGGATCTGGTATACCGAAATAATTTGAAGGATCGGAAATTTGGCAAGGAGGCTCCTCAGAATTTTGATTCGGAGCGAGCGACCATTGCCAAAAGGCAAGGCGCGAGTAAGAGTCAAAATTCTGAGGCAAAGCCGACGCAGCCAAAACCCGATCCTTCGAGTTATTTCGGTATAAAGAAAAGAGATGCAAACAACACCTACACCTAACCGCTCCATGCTTAAAAAATATTGGCCCCTAGCTTCGCTTATTCTCGTGGCGCTGCTAGCCGCAACTGCTCTCTCATCGCACACCATCGTCTCTCACCGAAGCTGGATGCACTACTTCATGGGATTCTTTCTCTGCCAATTTGCAATGCTAAAAATTTTCCGCCCCGTGGATTTTGCAGACGGATTCCAGATGTATGATCTGATCGCAAAAAAAAGCCGCGTGTATGCATTCCTCTACCCACTCATTGAACTTGGGCTAGGATTGGGATACCTGGCGTTTTTTGCACCAGTTTTCATCTATCTCACGACGATTATTATCTTGGGAATTGGCGCAATTGGCGTCATCAAAGCCCTTAAGAAAGGCCTTGATGTACAGTGCGCCTGCATGGGCACCATTCTCGATGTTCCACTTTCAACCGTTACGCTCACAGAAGATCTAGCCATGGTCCTCATGGCGTTTCTGCTTTTACTTGGAAAAGTTGTTTAAGCTTTAACGAGAAGGTTGATTGTATCGAAAGCAAGCTGGTATTGCTCCTGTCTTGCAACCATTCCATCTCTTCCATTTACGTTGTCGCGCATCTCAGTTACAACCTCTTTCAGTAGCTGCTGTGTTGAAGCACCGCCGCGTTTATATCTCGAGGCAGCTTCCATGGAGGCGATGAAGGCACCTGAACGACCAATTCCCGCACTGCAGTGAACCAGCAGGGGCCGTTTTTGGTGTTTTTTTTGCAGACCATTGACCATCGAGATCAGGGTAGCTAACACATCAGTTTCTACAACCCCAAAATCTGGCCAATTTACGAGGTGAAATTGGGTGACCTCATATTTCTTACCTTGCATAGTGCCGTTAAACTCTCGAATCCATATTTCACGCCCATTCAGAACTTCAGCTTGCATCTCTGATTCCATGCGGACAGAAATAGATTTCTCACCATCTGGAAGAGCGCTGCTCATTTCGTAACGAGTCTCTTCACCTTCCTTAGACGGCCAGTACTGATCACTCTTCGGCGCACCATTCTCTTCGAAATTTGTCAACATGACGACTGCGCTGCAGTTGGATTCGAAAGCCACCCGCCAAAAATCTCCAAGCGTCTCCTTTATGGGGGCATGGCTAACCAAAAATCTTCCCCCTAATATCCAACTCGCATTGAAGTAGAACTTCTCGTCAAACTTTGATGCAAACCGATTAGAATCATATGGAAGAATATCCTGATAACGATTCAGTTTCATGTTTTCTAACGCGGCTTTGTATGGCGCTTCTGGTTTATTCGGGATTGCAGGTCCATATGACAAAGCATTAAAATCTTGCTCTAAAGTCGTTTGTACAGGCTTGGCGATGGCTAATTGTAACGGAGGAACCACTACCGACGTGGTTGGACGCTGTAAAACGGGGCTTTGTTGGGAAGAAACACGCTCCCCCTCTGCCTGTTCAGAGTCGGAGATCACACAGTTACCCATAGAACTGAGAAGCGCAGCACCCGCTGTTGCAATGATCAGAAGTGCAACAGTAGCAATGCGGAAAACCAGCTCCATGCAACCCGCCTCTCCACCCAGTAAAATCTGCCACTGCCTATTGCACCACGCCTGCGGAGCAACAAAGACAGTATGTAGACAATCATCCGACGCGTTGACTCTAGGAGGTAGTGGCATCATAAATTTACCTTTTTTTCTGAAGATTTATATCATGGCAATGTATTAAAAATCGTGGGAACAATGAAATTCAAAAAAAACATCAACACCACCGGGCGCATCGTTCGTTTGCTGATCGCTATCGCGCTCTTTGCCTATGCGCTTTGGAAGATGAGCTGGATCGCCCTTTTGGCAGCTCTTTTTGTTCTCTTTGAGTCGATCATGAGCTGGTGCGTCATCTATCAGCTCCTTGGCAAAAGCAGCTGCCCCATCAAGAAGAAGTAGCTATCCTCCCATCACTGAGCAGATACTGCCGGCTTTACGCAGTGGATCGCTCGCGCAGGGGTCATATTGAGATAGACATCATCTACTTCAGCTCCAGCCTCTAGCTGATCTTTGAGACCACGAACAGCGTCATAATTTGCTGCAGAATCTCCCCACATGAAGGCACGTCTTACAGCTGGCAGCCACTTGTACTCAAAATAGGAAACGGTCTTTCCCTCTTTTGCAAGTGCAAGATATTTGGCGTGGGCATCGCGAACAAAACCTTCTCGAAAGTTGTTCAAAGGAAGCCCAGAGGTGATCGCGTCATATTGGATCCCAGGATTGAACTGAAGAAAATCGGTGTGGTGAACGGCGACATTCGGAAGGTGACGGAACTTTCTGCGCAAAAGCTTACAGAGGTTAGGATCGAACTCTACAATATCCAAATGGTCCTGCGGTCCCATTTTATCGACAATTCCCTGCGAAAAAGGACCTGTGCCAGCGCCTACATCTAAATAGCGTTTAGCTGGCTCATCTGCATTTGCAGGGTCTCTTCGATCAACGACATGTCTTGTAATTGCAGCCACGAGTGAGCCCGAGCTGGGGAAGATCGATCCAATCTCTGATGGTTGTGCGATAAATCGATGAAAAAAGAGCACCCCGTCATAGAAAAGAGAGCTCTGATTTTGCGGAAGCGAAAGTCGTCTTTGTGTAAGCATCTCAACACGCTTCTCATCATAAAGTTGTTCGTAAGCGGGATAGAAGATAAAGAAAACGTACTGAAAAGTAAAGTGGACCAGAATCTCCAAAGTGGTCAGGGCCACCCCCTCTACGCGAGCATCAACTTGCGCCTTCTTCGTTGCGATCGTTTCGAGCCATCCAGATCGAACTGCAGGTGCGGGATTTATTTGAGCAGCTTCTGATGCCATCTTAATTCTCCAATTTGTTTTATTTAGAAAACAAAGATTATATCAGTAATAAATAATATCGTGAATACAATAGATTTTTAATCTTAACTAAAAAATTTATATTAATATGTAAAAATAAATATTTATTTGCATTTTTCGGAAATCTATGTGAATACATGGGTTAATGAGTAAACTCAGGAGGGATAGCTCATGACCGGAAAAAGAATTTTTGGAATCATCGTACTTCTCATTGGTGTTGGCATGATGCTGGGTTCAATGTATGTCAAAAGCCGTGTAGCTGAGGGAAGAGAAGAGATCCGCAGCGCACAGAAAAAAGTGGATACGGGTAAAGGTGTATTTTCACTTAGCCCTTATACCAAAGGCATTGGGGAGGGTATCGCAGGCTCAGCGCAGAAAAAGATCGATGCTGGAAGCGAAGAAGCAGCCAGATATGAGAAGATCGCTGGTTGGTTACAGATTGGTGGAATTGCATTCATAGCACTGGGAGCTGTGATGATATTCATCGGCAAAAGAAAATAGGAGATCATATGAGTTTCCGACGCATTATAGGATTGGCAATTTTTATCGTAGGAATTGCTCTCCTCGTATTTGGAATTTCTGCCACCGGTAAAGTCGGGGAAAAAGTGATGGAGGGCGTAACAGGCCGCTACACTGAGACGACGATGTGGTATATCATCGGAGGAGTTGTTCTGATTGTTATTGGTGGAGGGATCGGGTTCTCGGGAAGACGCAAATAATACAACTTAACCAGATGGTTTTGCCTCTTGTTCTCTTCCTTTCGACGAGTTGTTTCAGCCCGTCCGAATCAGACGGGTTCTCATCTTCTTTTCCCAACTCAAATAAAGAAACCAGCACCGCGCATACAATCACACACACGATTTCGGAAAAGGCGGTTTATCTAGGAACCGGAGCGGCGCTCAGCTCCCTTTCGTTTTTTTCACGTCTGGGATGGGGAATCAGCCAGATTCTACCTTGGGCTAAAACAACGGGCGAAGAGTGCCTTCTTCTCAGCGATCTCTGCCAACTCGCAGCAGAACGCATCGTAGAACAAGCTTTTAAGAAATCTTCGCCTCCCATCAAGCACGGGAACTCGGCTGTTCTTCCCTCTCAACTCTCCTGGCATCTCAATCAACTCCTCCTTTCTCAGATACCTAGCTTCACCACACAAGAAAAAGAGCTGCTCCACTTCCTCGAAAATCGATGGCTGGCCAAAGCCACGGGCTTCTTTCCCTTTCAGATCAATTGGATATGCCCCTGTTTTGGCGTTTCTGTACAAGTTCACCCTGAAACAACAAGCTCTTATGCACGAAATCCGGGAACCAACTTTTCGCGCACATACGAACAGCGTCTAAAAATGTGGAAAGCGAGCCTTCCTCAGCCAGACCACTACCCTTTAATTTTGACGCGTCCTGCAGACCTACGCGCCTACTTTCCTGACTACGTCGAAGTTTCTCAGGGAGAAAAAATCCAAAATACTGTCGAACGTTTAGTCGAACAGCTGGGAAACAGAACAATTAAAATTGTTGTGGATCTGTCTAGCTATCTTGAACATTGCGCAAACAATCGCGCCACATGGTTGACAACCTGGAGTGCGTATAAAAAAGAATTTGCTCGCGCCTGTAAAGAGAGTGGGTTGGATCTTCACCAGATCCTCTGCATTCAAAGAGTACTCTACAATGAGATCGGTGGAGTTCGTTTACTTCCTCTCACTGCTTCGTCTACCGAAAGCGAAGAAAAGTACCGCTTTCTTCTAGAGTGGATTTCTCTCTTTGGACTCTCAGCAAATCGCGTGGAGCTCGACCGTGTTTCTTTTTCTGTAAGCGCGCCCTCACCAGATTTTCCAATAGCAAGCCCCCCTTCAAGAGAACCGTTTCTGTCCAACTTAAGGACCTTTGAAAAAAAATGGAGATCTGATCTGCCTCAAAAGGCTCTACTGGTCAGAAGCACCATCCATCTCCTTAAAGGAATTTTGGAGGAGCTTTCAGACGAAGGTTGGGAAGAGGTTACAAGCTCTCCAACAAAAGCATCGATCGCCCACCTCTCCTTTTTGCAGATTCAAGAAAAACTAAAAGAACTTGAAACCCATGAATCCCACTTCTTCGAAACCGCCTCGCACATCGAAGAGATCCACGCAAGCCTCTCCGCTCTTCTTGAAGTGTTCGACATTTTTACATTCGAAGATTTTCCAGAAATCTATCGGGATCTTCTTATCGACATTCCCAAAAGTCTGAAATCCTACACCTCCTGCGCTCTACACGCTTCGGGAATGACGAGTATCGCGGGTATTTTTAAAGCGGTCGAAAAAACCGCGGGGAAAACGCCGCGCATCCTCTACGGAGAGAACGCTTATTTCGAATGCATCAAAGCCGCAGAGCGCATCGCACATGCTGTTGCTATTGTTGATGCCGCCGAGCAGGATTGGGCAGAGGTCGATCTCATTCTCAGTCAATTTAATCCAGCATTAAAACGCATCGAGACAAATCCGTTCGAATATCGGGTCGAAAACGTTGCAGAAGTTGTACATCGAGCTCTCAGTGCAAGGAGTGGAAAGCCTCTTACACTTGCCCTCGATTGCACCCTAGATTTCATCAATTCTCCGCGTGTAGGGAAACTGCTTGAAGAGTTTCGCAAAGAGATCAGATCGGGAAGGCTCAATATCATCTGTTACCGCAGCGGTCTTAAATTCGATCTGTTCGGGATGGACAACTACGCCGGAGCTCCCCTCTTCATGATCCATAATGGCGATGAAAAGTGGAGGGCCTTCGATCTTCTTTTGGCAGATCCGGCGCTCCAGACCGATCGACTCAGTTTAAACTGGTTCTGCCTCGCCTACCTGTATACTGGAAAAGAGTTGGAAGAGTATCGAAAACAGATTTTTGCCAACACAAGAGCCCTTCTGAACAGAATCCCTTCGGGACTTTTAAGCGATGGCCACTACCGCATCGTTCCAGTTGAATCTGATGCTGATGCGGCATTCCTCGACATTAAAATCTCCGGACCCCTCCACGAAATTCGCGGCGCCACACTCGTTGGAGGCTCTATCTATCTAAAATGCATGGAGGGAAGACAGCCCATCTTCTATAGACCCAGCCTCGGATTTTATCATCCCAACTTCACCATGCTCTTTGGCGAAGAGAACACAACGATTCGTTTAACGCTGGGTCTCGACCCAGCGCAAGTCGATATTCTTGCAGAGTGTTTTGAAAAGATCGATAGCCTAAACCGTTCGAACCCGCTTTTGCATCATACGTCTGAAGACGATAAAACTGACTATTGAAAGAAAAAGCATCGCAATGCCGAGATTTCTTCCTCCCACAAGAGGAAATTGGCAGACGAGTGTACTGAGAAGCGATCCAATTAGCCGATAGGAAACTCCCAAACTCGAAGAAGCGGTTCCCACAAGCGAGCCAACAAAGGGAGTTAGCGCACATGCCGCCGTAAGAGGGAGAATAATGCCTATACCCAGATTAAAAAGAGAAAGAGCTCCCATAAAAAGAAGCGGTGAAGAGGCAAAAATCAGCCATCCGCCCGCAACAATCTGCATGGAGATCCCCAAGAAAACCAGTTTTTCTGCAGGCCACCTTTTGACAAATCGGGAAGCAAAAAACGCACCTGCCATATAGCAGCCTATCATGTAAGCAGAGTAGATCCCTACCTGCGTGGGGTTCTTCTCATGAAAGAGCTCCATGAGCAGGAACGGAAAGAGCGCGATATAGCCGTACATCAGTCCGTAGGTCATCGAATGTGAGAAGGCAGACCCCACAAAGATAGGGTGAACAAACACTTTTTTCATCTGAGAAAAAATTTGCCGGAAAGAAAAGCGCGGAGTAGTTGTTGCATTTGCATTTTTCAACGTGATTGAGGTCCAAAAAAGGAGAACGATTCCTAAAGCAACTGCAAGCCAAAAATTTCCTCTCCATGAACTCAATGTCAGCTGCCCGCTCGCCAAAATTGCCAAAATCGAAGCGATTCCCACGCCGATTGCGCCATACGACTGCACCTGCGCCGATCTTTCTGGAGGATAACTACTCGTCGCAATCGCTCTTGCAAGCACAGGGCCCACTGCGCTGCCCATTCCTTGCAGAAACCGCCCGCCGAGCAAAATGCTCATCTTATCTGCGAGTGCACAGATGCAGCTCGCCACAATATATAAGAAGAGACCGCTCATAAGCACTCTTCGCTGTCCTAGCTGATCCGATAGGGGCCCCGAAAAAAACTGACCAAGTGCGTTGCCGACGAGAAAAAGACTGATCGTGAATTGAATCGAAGAGAAACCGGTTGAAAAGTGGTCTGCAATGAACGGCAATGCTGGAGCACATAAACTTGCAGAGATCACTCCAAGTGCTGCAACCACAGAGAGAAAAACAATCCGGTGTACCATGTAGAAAGATGTTAGATATTGTCATTCAAATTTTGCAAGCGCAGAAACTTCGCATATTGAAAAAATCCTTAACCTTCTTTATCTTCAAATTTTTTAAACCCTTCACTTAAAGAGGTCTCATGAAGACTCCACGCTCGTTGGCTTTCGCACTCGTCGCTCTTTCTACATTTGCCTACGCTGACACACAAGCGGACAAGAAACCCACCGAGAACGCTAGTGGCACACAAAAACCTCGAGCCACCTCCGATGTCTATCTTGCAAACCCTCGGCAAACATTTGAATTCTGGGGAACCGCCCTTCTTTTACAGCCCACCGCAGGCGATCTTCACTACGCCGCAGAAGCGGTTCCACTTCCCGCAGTTTCTCCCCACTGGAAAATTCAGGACATTGAGACCGATTATAGTTGGGGATTTGATCTTGGACTGCGAGGAGTCTTTCACAACAGCAATACCAATATGATGCTCAATTGGGAGCACTTCCACTCCACCGACTCCTCTTCAAAAACGGTCTCATCGGAAAATATGATAGGACCATTTTTTGAAATAGGACCCGACGCTCTACCCTACAAAAAAGCCAAAGGAGAAGTCGAGTTCCATTTTGATGAGGTGAATCTCGACTACGGCATTCTTGTGAAATTTGGAAATCGCCTCCTGACAAACCTATTCAGCGGTGTTGGCTTTACAAGAATCAAACAAACAACCGAGTCTCGCTTCTCAAATCTTGAAGGCACAATTGTAAAGACCATCGAAACTCCCTCCAGTTTCATCGGAGCAGGTCCCCAATTCGGATCTAGTTTCTCCTACCGCATCGCCAAAGGATTTCACTTCACTGGAAGAGGTTTTGGCACTCTTCTTGTGGGTAGACAATCGACTGACACATCCTTCTCATCAACCTCTCCGGGACTCGCAGCTTTTGGCGCTTCCTCTCCAAACAAGCAAAAAACAGAGGTCCATGACCGTACACAAGTTGTTCCTGGCCTGGAAGGTAAGCTGGGCTTTGCTTACCAGTTCAATTGCTACAGAGACACTCTTGTAAAACTCGAAGTAGGATATCAAGCACAGATCTACATCAATGCTCTTAGATCTGTAGACATCGGCAGCGAAGTGGTCACCCCCCCTGTCACTCCAGATACAGTTGGCGTCTTTGCAAGAACATTCGATCAGTCGACAAACAATTTTGCTCTTGCCGGCCCCTACTTCACGCTGATGATCGGATTTTAATTTGAACCTATCTTGAAATTAATAGAATTTCTCGTTAGATAGAAATTAACAAATCAAACCGATTTTGTTATGACTATTTTAAAAGGGAAGTTGTTTTTATTTTCTTGGATTTTGTGCTTTAGCGACATGCATGCACAATTATACAACTCCTATCCTCTCAACCACTCTTGTTGCACCCTCCACTCGGCGCGATTTTCTGAAGATGACCTCTGCAAGGCTGCCCTCATCAACAATGACATTTTAGATCTGCTTTTAAACACCACACTGATCCAGTTCAATCCCATTGCAGAAGAAAAGTGCCTCTCGCGCTCCACCCTTCATCTCGTCAAGAGAAACCCCTTTGTGGCGGCCGCCGCAGTAGGTGATATCAAAATGGTTAAAAGCTTGTTTAAGGATGTTTCCAAAAGCTCCTGCTTCTTTGACCAAGAGATCATCATCGGTGCCTGCTTTGCTGCTGCAGCAAATGGACAGCTCGATACGCTCAAGTTTCTGCTCGCAAAAGTGCTTCCTGAAGCCTCCTGCTTTGTTGAGCGCGACTTTTTAAACAGCTGCTGCCTACTCGCATCGGCAAATGGACAGCTCGATACGCTCAAGTTTCTGCTCGCAAAAGCCTTTCCAGAAAACTTCTTTTTTGTGGATCAACAGATCGTGAATGAATCGAGCATCGTCGCTGCAGCGCACGGGCAGCTCGACGTGATCAAGTTTCTCCTCGCAAAAACCTTTCCAGAAAATCTCTTCTTTGTCGATTTCTGTTTGCTCAACGCCTGCTCGATCTCTGCATCGGCAAACGGACATACCCCAGTCGTTGAATTTCTCTTCAAAAAGATCCTGCCCAAAACTGTCTTCTCATTAGATCAGGAGATCTTCAGCAATAGCCTAATCGCCTCATCGGCGAATGGCCAGATCGAAACCCTCCACTTCCTCTTTAAATTCGCTTCATCGGAAAAGCGCTGGTTTCTAGAGAATTCGATCCTCGACAACTGTTTTGTTCTCGCCTCCAACAACAACCATTTCGAGGCCGCAAAATTCTTCTCGCGAAGTAGACTCCACTGTTTTCGTTGAGAACTCTTCGTGTGCTTTTGCATTCCCATTCTGCTCTAAAAATGTCACGATGCTCGGAAAGAGCGGCTGCGGCAGCGAATCCCATGAAAACCACTCCCACACCGCACATTTGTGTGGCTCTAGCAGTTGGGGCTCACCTTCGAATTGGTCCACGATTGTAAAGATGGTGATGTAATGTTTGGTCCCGTTTTCCATGATATTTTCGACCCATGGACCTAATTTAATAGAACGCGCTCGTAGCCCAGTCTCTTCTAGTAATTCCCGCAGCGCGCACGCTTCTACCGTTTCACCAAATTCAAGATGCCCACCAGGAGTTGCCCATGTTAGAGCTCCATGTGCGCCTTTTCTTTGCCCAAGGAGCACCTTCCCCTCTCTTTTGACAAATACGGCTACGCCGACACGCGGCGGCTCTTTTTCATCTGAAAACAGCTGGATCATGGCTCCTCCATACAGAAGAAGAATAAACAATTTCCACATCAGATAACAAACCTCATTTTTCTCAGCTTTTTTTAAGGTTCTAATCTTCGATTGCAACTTTTGTCTACAGATTTTATAGAAGGAATCATCCCAGCAGGAGGAAACCTATGGCAAAAATGCGCGCAGTTCAAGTTTCGGGCCCAAACAAACCCCTCGAGCTCGTCGAAAGAGAGATCCCCTCCCCCAAAAGAGGCTCTGTTCGCGTCAAAGTTCAAGCCTGCGGGATTTGCCACAGCGACTCCTTTACCAAAGAGGGCACTTTTCCAGGAATTCAGTACCCCCGAGTTCCCGGGCATGAGATCGCCGGTGTGATCGATGCAGTGGGGGAAGCTGTCGGAAATTGGAAAGTAGGACAGCGCGTTGGCATTGGCTGGCATGGTGGACATTGTACCATTTGCGACTCCTGCCGAAGAGGAGATTTTGTCACATGTTCGAATCCCCAAATCCCAGGTGTCACCTACGATGGCGGATATGCAGAGTATGTCATCGCCCCCATCGAAGCTCTAGCGCACGTCCCGGACGAACTCTCGCCTGTTGAGGTCGGCCCACTCATGTGCGCTGGAATCACGACCTTTAATGCATTGAGAAATAGCGGCGCCGTCGCAGGAGATACCGTTGCCATTTTAGGAATCGGAGGATTGGGACATCTCGCCGTGCAATTTGCCGCCAAAATGGGATTTCGCACCATCGCGATCGCTCGTGGCAGGGATAAAGGGCCTCTCGCTCAAAAACTCGGCGCCCACCACTACATCGACAGCGAGAGCGCAAAGGTCAGCGAAGAGCTGCAAAAACTCGGAGGCGCGAAAGTCATCTTATCGACCGTGACGAGCAACAAAGCTGTCAGTGATGTCATTGACGGACTTTCCATCGATGGAAAACTTCTCGTCATCGGCGCATTCGGAGAACCCGTATCTATTTCCGTACTACCGCTTATCTTAAAACGTCGCACGATTGCTGGCTGGCCCAGCGGAACTTCGATCGATTCGGAAGATACGATCTCCTTTAGCGCCCTCACCGGTATCCGCTCCATGAACGAGACATTCCCGCTCGAAAAAGCAGCCGAGGCCTACGACCGCATGATGAGCGGCAAGGCCCGCTTTAGGGTTGTTCTGGTAACAGGGCAGTAAAGAGCTCGATTCTTAAATGTCTTGAGACCATCTGATTTCTCTTTTCGGAAAACTGAAAATTTTCATATCATCCGCCATTTTCTTGAGCGAGCAATGGAAAAAAAGCTTTCCAACAAGATTATCGAATACCACCTGGTCAATAACTTATGATCGTCTATACAACGGCTATGAGTTCGAGTTTGTGCAGGAAGGATTCGAGAAAAACGCAAAGATATACATGCTGCGCAAGTCTTTATGCCCCCGGTTTGCTACGCATTAAAAAACCAGAAGGAGTAGACTCTCTCATCTGTGAACTCTATTAATATTGAGGAATGAATATGTCTGCTATCAACAACACGCGAAGCGCTGCTTGGGAAGATCGAATTACTTGGAGAGTAGAAGATAATGTGCTTTACCTTAAAGAGTTGGGGGATGATTCCACATTGCAGAAGAAACTGCAGACGAATGGCGCATTAGTGCTATTAGGCGGATTCGTAGTCGTAAGAGGCAAAGATGATAAGGATGATGGAGCAAGCTCTGACATTGTGGAATATGTGCAGGGCACGTTGAAAGCACAGGCAGGTTTTCGTCTCAAATCTAGCGAAGGAATGCAGACAGGCGAACGCGTTTGGGTCTATATCTCGATTAAAGATCGCTCCCTCACCGAAAAAAAAGATAACGCGTAGACCCCTGATTTCTAATCCTTTGAGTGCTTCTTGTATCGACTCTCAATTTCCAAGCACAGTCACAAATTTTTCCTAAAAGGCGCCTTGATGTTTAGAGCTTGGTCGGGGCCGATCCTTGCTTGTTCACTCTTTCATTTCTAGAGATTGCCCCTTAAGCTTTCTTGCCTTCGTGAGGTTTCTGTTGAAGAGCGGCGAGCCGCTCGAGCTCGCGGATGATGCCGGGAAGGTGGAGATATCCGACCTGCGCAAGACGAACTACTCCTTTTGGGAGCTCCGTTGAAAAGAGAGCATGGGCCATAGCATTATCGCGCATTTGAGTTTGGATTTCCTCCAGGAAGCGTCCTCGATCCTCAGCATTCGGCTTGAGAAGTAGTCTCAGAATAAATTCGATTTGCGAAGAAGAAAACGCTTTTTGGATTGCGGGAACATCCAATAAACTGGTTTTTGCGAGAGCAAAAAAGAGATCCTTCCAAGCCACATCTGAGTGTTTTTTAAGCAATGCGTCATACAAATTCTGCCTTTTTTGTTTAAATGCCTCAGCTGTTTCCATGAGCCTTAAATTTTCTTGGATCTCCGCAAAAAGAGGCGCTGCTGCCTGGCTAAACGGTTTTATTGCATGTGCACGATGCACCACCTGATCCCATGGTCTATTAATGCGAAGGTCATCTAAAAAACTCATTAGCCTCTGAGGATTCTTTGTTGGGGTTTTATAAAGCAGCAGACACATCACGCATAACTGTAACGGAAATGCGGGTCCTTCCAATCCGAATATCCACGGAGATGGCATCCCAGATATGTCCAATCCACATAAAAACCGGCAGTAATCTTTCTCAGACTGAGGATCCCTACACCCAATTTCGCGGAAAATTGCAAACTCTCTCTTTACCCCACATAAGGAAACATCAGCCCACAATTTTAGAAATTTCTCATCTTGATGGCAGTCCGCGACAAAGATATACTTTTGCCCCCCAATCTCATGGCATTGGATGAAGGCTTTTTCGCTATTGGTAAATTGTAGTCTATTCGTGAGCTTAAGAACCTTTTCCTGTTCTTTACATCCACTTGTCTCAGCCGTTCGAAATGAGGCTGCTGAACACGTTTGTAAAAGCATCCCCGCCCTTGCAGCTAGAATGGAACCGGCCGCTTTATTCGCTTGATATAGATCTTGTACTCGCTCATTGACGCCACGTTTTGTGCTCTCCAGAGCGAGACCATGGCAACGCGCCTCAGACCCTCTTGGTAGGGTGGGAATCAGTGCCGGGTTTGCGAGCATTTGTTCTATAGAATTTGAAATTACAGCCATAATTACCCAAAAATTATAATTTCAATAAATTGTACAACAGAATTGCATTTAAATATAGCCGCTAAAATCAGAATTTTCTTTGCAATTTATCTTTGCAGCAAGACATTGAAAAATAGCAAGTTGCGGTGACATTACCTTAAATAGAGGTGTATCGTGTCGGCACACGCGCAAGTGCCACTGGCACTTGCTCGCCCCCCAAATAAAAAACCCGCTTTGTGGCGGAAGATGTGACCCCCTCTCGCAGCGCCCTTCGGGTGCGCTGTCTGCCGGGGCGGCGACCTCGGGATGTTTTGCCACCAGGCAAAACTGATCCCTTGGCTCGAGTCACACACGCAAGTGCCAATGGCACTTGCTCGCCCCCAAATAAAAAACCCGCTTTGTGGCGGAAGATGTGACCCCCTCTCGCAGCGCCCTTCGGGTGCGCTGTCTGCCGGGGCGGTGTGACTCGAACACACGAAGTCCGAAGACGGGGGATTTACAGTCGGTTTTGAATTCGAATCTGGCGCAAACTGCATCACACAGCCTCAATAGAATCAGCGGCTTAAAGCTCATCGGATTCTACTGGCGTGCGCTCTTTTGCGCCACTTTTATGTGGTCGAGTGCGTAAAATTTGCGTAAAAAAAGAACCTAAGTTTGCAGTTGTTTATTAACTATGCGCGTTCAAGGTCTAGTCCAATTCGCCTCAACTTTTCTGCGAAATGCGAACTCCGTCGATCCAGGCCCAAAATATAATCCCTAACAGACCATGCTCCATGCAGATCTCTCGGCATTAGAGCATCGAGGTTTGCACCGTGATCGAAAAGGATTTTAAAAGCGCTGGGCTTTCCGATCTCATATGCTGTTGACAATGGCGTCCATCCATGAACTGGCGCTCTATAGTTCGGATCAGAATTGCCATGCTCCAAAAGATAAATTAGAACCTGGTCGTTAATTTGTCTTAGGCAATCCCGGTCTACTAAATATGAGCGCCCTGAACGACGATCAATCGCTAAATCGGCATTTAAACCATTTAAAATCATCAAGCCTTCAAGATCATTGTCAATAATGGCAGAATGCACCGGAAAACCATAGCCATCACCATTTACGCTAACCCCCATTCTTACAAATTCAGTAAACAAATCCATTTTTCTATTCTTCAACGCTAAATATAAGTGGTTGCTATCGATTGCCGCTCCTTTCCGCGCCAATTCTAAAACACGTTTCGTGTCATTTTTTTGGATAAGATACGCGATAAGTGAGTGATTTTTTTGAAGATCCAATTCATACTTCATAAGAATATTCAATAAATCACTCCCCCAATTTCTCGATGTGCTCTTCGTATTTGTAAGCGCGAGGTCTAAATAATCTTGAGGATTGGCGTGTCCCAACTCAAAAAAAACATCCATAACTTTTAGATAACGATGATTGTCATGCTCTCTATTTTTATATTGATCGAAACAAAACTCTACAGGATTCTTCCCAAGAAACCTGTAATTTAAATCAGGCTTAAATTTTAATATTTCTTTTAGCAAAGGAATTGCAACATCAAGATCACATGTTGCAACATTTTCGAGTAACAAGTGTGTAATGCTTTTTCCTGCATAACAAAAGTTGACATCGGCTCCTAGCGCTACGAGCTTGTGTACCATTTCCGCATTCCGAGGAACCATTGCAATATTTGAGGAAGGAAGCGAGTTTTCTAGACACTTGTAGAGAACTGTTTTTCCCATAAAATCCCTACTATTAATGTCCACTCCTTCCGAAACAAGTCGTTTAATTCCTTGAAAATCGTTTTTATCAAAACACTCGTGTAATAAAGCTGTCTTTTGTCTGATATCAGTTTCGTCAACTAAACTGTTTGGGGAACCTTTGAAAAAAAATGCACGCTTTGAAAGCTTTTCTGAGACAGCTTGAGTTGAGTTTTCCGGCCTAGAATTTATTTTTTCTTTGTCTAAAGCTGCATCACCAGCGAGCGCCAGAAACAACTTGTCGATTTCTCCTTTTAACTGTAATGCCTTCATCTGATGATTCAGCTGATCAGCACGAACTAAGGCCATGAGTATATGGCCCGCTCCCTCAAGACAATTCCCTTTTGCGAACTCTGCAACCGAGTGATAGAGACCGATCAAGATTTGCATGGATAGTGATGCTATTGCGATCTCTAGCCCTCCGCTGAGGAATAGAGCGAGATATAGTGCGTTATTGACGAGATTCAGACAGCTTTCGATCGCTTTTTGGTATTCACCTGCATTGAGGCTAATGACTAGCTTGGAAAGCTCAACGATAAGATCCTGCGATGTTGTGATGAGCATACCCAGTGGATGAGCAAAGATCGTCCCAGCAAGCGCAATAACAGCAATGACGGTTTGCAGTGAGGCACAGCCGATTTCAAAACAATTTCCGCTTTCGATGATTTTGGATAAATCACCAAGGCTAGTAACAGTGCGCAACCCTCCCATCGTCAATGAAAGCGGCAGGCTCAGTGGTTTATAGAGACTTACAAAAGGAAGGGCGACAAGGCCTATGCGTTTACACTGATCGATCCACGAATGCTCGTCGGAAGGCTCACCGATATCATTGATGTATTCGCGATGAAAGTAGAGTGGCTCGGAAACATTCAGCGAATTCGTTTGAGAAGACATACAACCTCCGATTAAAAAAACCGGAAATTATATTGCACATCCAATATTATATCTAACCACAATTAATACTATTAATTATAATAAATATTGTTTTTGGCTGAATTCACTAAAGATCTGGCTTTTTTGCGCTCAGCGATCGCTTCTCTCGAATAATTGCCATGCTTCCAGGATGAATTTTTACACCTAAGCCTTCCCTTTCCTGTCGTGGGTCCACTGCACCAGCCTCCATGAAGACGACAGCGGCCGTTTTTCATGGCAGGTTGCTGACATGGCGCTCCTGCATTTCGCTTTGATTTTGCCCCGCAGAGGACAAGAGATCCCTCCTCAGGATTTAACACTCTCCATTGTGTAATCTGCTAAGATGGTTTTGAATTGGCCATTTTTTTGGAATATCATCAGAAGATAAAATGTCATCAATCAAACTGGGAGACCAGACTCGAGCCAAAGGAACTATGGAAGTACTTGTGTGCTTTTCGTACATTCTTCCCGAATACACCCCCACAAATTGTACAGAAGTCCCAGAAGACCCATTTACCATGGTTCCATTTCTTAGTTTTATTGGTCTATTGGGATAAACCCACAACACAGGTGCCCCAGACATGCCACTATACGGATATGCATTTACCAGGAAAGTTGGACGTGATTCGTTCAGTGATTGTGCAACTTTTCCAGTTACCCAACATAGACCCTCTTTCTCTCCGAGAGGAAAGCCAATTATCGAAACAGGCATTGTCACTTCTAGAAGAATGTCTTTTCTTGCGGAGTTGTCTTCAAGAACATCATTAAAAGCACACACTGGATCCTCTTGGATGGGCTGTTCTAATGGCAATACGGCGATATCAGACTCAGGAGCATCTTTGGAATTAGTCTTTAACCGAGAACTTTGTAACCATCTCTTTTCTCCGCTTTCTAAAAATAGAGACTCTATCATTTGACGTCGTCGAGGAAGATGTATTTCAATATACCTCGGCGGACCTTCTTTTGACCCGATGTCCTCTCCGGTATCTTGGTTTTTTTGGGTAAATACATGCCAATTTGTCACAAGAAAAAGCAAACCATTTCGTTTCCAAATAAACCCCGTTGCTGTTCCAATATTTTCGATTTTTTCCACTCTTGGGTCTGCCGCATAAAGTTTAAGGTAGGCTATTGAATTTTCTAGATCTTTTAAGTCCTTCATATTTTTATGTCTTTTCGAGGAAATGCGTTAAGTATTTCCGCTCCTTTGATTCCATTCAAGACTCGAATACAACAATTTTAATGAGACAGTTTTAGACTAATTTTCGAAGAGAAATAGAGAGGCGGGTGCCCCCTCTCGCAGCGCCCTTCGGGTGCGCTGTCTGCCGGGGTGTCAACTTAAAGTCAAAACGCAAAATGCAAAACTGAAGACAAAGAAATCCCGAAAAGCAAATCTTCCTCTTTCTTCACTTCTGCATTCTGACTTCTGACTTTTGCCTTTAAAGGATCCCTCGGCTCGAGTCACACACGCAAGTGCCACTGGCACTTGCTCGCCCCCAAATAAAAAAACCCCGCTTAAGCGGGGTTGTGACCCCCTCTCGCAGCGCCCTTCGGAGGCGCTGTCTGCCGGGGCGGCGACCTCGGGGAGTCACACACGCAAGTGCCACTGGCACTTGCTCGCCCCCATAAACAAAAAAGCCACCCAGCAGGTGGCTTTTTTGTTTATGGGGGCGGTGTGACTCGAACACACGAAGTCCGAAGACGGGGGATTTACAGTCCCCTGCAATTGCCGCTATGCGACACCCCCAGGAAGGAGAAAAGGTTGCTGGCGAAAGGACTTGAACCCTCAACCATCCGATTACAAGTCGGGCGCTCTACCATTGAGCTACACCAGCAAAGAGGATGGAGATCCTAACAGAGAAAATCTTTTCCGCTCAAGTTTTCGTTAAAGATCCGACGAATGAATACTTCAGGGGCGACTAAAGAGGTGGGGTCTCTTTTTCGGGATGATCATGCGGAGGGGTATGAGGTAAGGGCTTAGGCTCGGGGGGCTTTTTAAAGACGGTGTTCTGAAAAAAGCCGGTTGAGAGCTTGGCAGCTTTTACGGCCTCCGGCGCCTTATCGGTAGGGAGTACCTGAGCGTCAAACTTCTTATGTTTAACTTTATCTTCGCAGCACTTCTTAAACTTCTTTCCGGAGCCGCAGGGGCAGGGATCATTGCGTCCGACTTTATCCATCATGCTTGAGCCTATGTAGGTAAAAACTTATAATTCGCGGAGAATTCTACCTGAAAAGTGATAAATCTAAAATGTTAAATATTCTTCCCACACTTCCCCTTGCCTCCCCTCCATGGACAAAGTTGGGGAAAAGATTGGAGAGCATGTGCCGCAAAGCGATCTATGATTTTGGGCTGCTTGAGGGGGTGCAAGATCTGGCCATTGCGCTGAGTGGAGGCAAGGATAGCTTAACTCTCCTCTTTCTGTTGAAAGCGATCTCGGGAAATGGGTTTCCTCCATTTAATATTCATGCGATCCATGTGAAGGGAGAGTTCTCCTGTGGAGCATCTCTTGGAGAAGAGTATCTCCCTCGGATTTGCGAAAAGCTTGGAGTCAATTTTATTGTTTGTGAATCGAAGCAGAAAAGAGAAAAACTGGAGTGCTACAGCTGCTCAAGGGAAAGAAGGCGCCTGATTTTTGAAGCGGCAAAAAAGACGGGGGCGACATCGATCGCATTTGGTCACCATCGCGACGACAGCATCCAGACGCTCCTGATGAACATGCTCCATAAGGCAGAGTTCGCGGCGCTCCTCCCGAAAGTGCCCATGCACGATTATGGCATTACCATCATCCGCCCGCTGATCTACGTTCCCGAGGATGATATTAAAGAATTTGCCAAACTTTACGGCTTTGCACGAATCACTTGTCAATGCCCGGTGGGGCAAAACTCTTTGCGGAGCAAGACTAAGGGGCTGATTCAAGAGATGGAAATGCTTTTTCCGAATGCGCGCGAAAATCTCGCTCAAGCGGGTTTAACTTACGGGTCTACAAAAGCGCTTTCAAGTTAAGCTTAACCATCTTATCATTCTCCCTATGTCCAATCAGGCCTACGAGCTCTCGGCGATCTTCATCTACCTTGGCATCTTGGTAGCAATCGGGATTTTTTCCTACCGCAAGCATATTTCAGCGGCAGATTTCATCATCGGCAGCAGGTCCCTGAACTACTGGCTAACTGCTCTTGCCGCACACGCGAGTGATATGAGCAGCTGGATGTTTATGGGATACCCCTCCTCGATTTTTTTGAATGGTTACGTTGGCGCCTGGACAGCAGTAGGACTCATCATCTTCATGTATTTGAACTGGCAGCTTGTGGCGCCCAAGATCCGGGTGGCAACAGAGAAATTCAGCAGCCTTACCTTCTCCTCGTTTTTTGAAAGCAGACTCGCAGATACTTCCGGGAAAATCCGCCTTTTCACGGCTCTCATCTCTCTCTTCTTTTACACCATCTATATTTCGGCGGGTTTTGTCGGATTGGGAATTCTCATCGATACGCTCTTTGGAATCTCTTATCAGACAGGAATTCTCTTGGGTATTCTGGTTGTTGTTCCATATGTCTTTATTGGCGGGTATCTCACACTCGCCTGGCTCGACCTCTTCCAGGGCCTCTTCTTGATGGCTGTGATCCTCTTTGTTCCTTTTTACCTTCTACCGTCGGTGGGTGGCTTTGAGGGGATCTCGCAGGCGATTGCATCGAAAGGTCTCGTAAACACGATGTTTCCTGAATTTTCCACTCAGAGTTATTTGAATATTCTCTTCACCATCTGCGGCTTTGGGCTTGGTTATTTTGGCCAGCCCCACATCGTCACAAAGTTCATGGGAATCAAGCATGTGGAAGAGATCAACAAATCCAAGTTCATTGGCATGAGTTGGATGACCATCTCTCTCTTTGCCGCAACACTTGTGGGTCTTGTAGCAATTCCCTACTTTCAACAAGGAATCCACGACCCTGAACAGTCATTTATTTTGATGGTCACACAAAACTTCCATCCCCTTCTAATCGGTTTTTTCCTCTGCGCAATTTTGGCGGCAACAATCAACAATATCGGCTCGCAAGTGCTTGTGCTTAGCTCAACACTCACTGAAGATTTTTACAAACGAATCTTCCGGAAAACGGCCTCTTCGAAAGAGCTCCTACTCGTTTCGCGTTTAGGGGTTGTGTTTGTTGCATTCATTGCTTTTCTGATCGCGGTGTTCAAAATCAGCACGATCTACTCTCTTGTGCAATATGCCTGGTCGGGTTTAGGAGCCTCCTTTGGCCCTCTCCTCCTCCTTTGTCTCTATTCTAACAAGGTAACGAAACAGGGCGCTTGGGCAGGAATCCTTGCAGGAGGGCTTATTTCTGCCTTGTGGCCACTCTTTTCTTCGATCCCACCCCTCATTCCGGGCTTCTTCGGCAGCCTCTTCGCGATCTTGCTGTTCTCAAAATTAAAAAAATGATTTAGGGTGAGCAGATATCGCAACACAGGTATACTTAGAAAAATTTATGCAAAAAAAACCACACATCCTTATTACAAACGACGATGGCATCGATGCGCTTGGCCTCAAACATCTCTGGCAAGCTCTCTCCGATGACTTTCGGATCAGTATTGTAGCCCCCAGTTCAGAAAAATCAGGAGCAGGACTTGGCATCACGATTCGTGATCCTCTTCATATCCAGCAAGTACCTTGGGAAAAAGAGACATCCGCCTGGAAAGTCTCGGGCACTCCAGCTGACTGCGTGCGCATGGGTATCAGCGTTCTTTTAGAAAACCCGCCCGATCTTATTGTTTCCGGGATCAACCGAGGATCAAATGCCGGCAGAAACGTACTCTACAGCGGAACTGTTGGTGGTGTAATCGAAGGAGTCCTCCGCAACGTACCCGGCATCGCCTTCTCGTGCGACGACTATGTTAAGCCAGATTATGTCGCAGCAGAGAAACAGGTTGTCCCGATCGTACGTTATCTCCTCTCCCATCCTCTTCCCCGCGGAACGCTGCTCAACGTCAACGTTCCTACTTGTCCCAAAGTTCTGGGGGTAAAACTCGCGAGTCAGGGTCGGGGCTATTGGATCGAAAACCCAGATGAAAGGGTACACCCTTCTGAGGGAAGACGTTATTACTGGCTCGGCGGAAAATGGGAACACCATCCTGAAGAAAATCACAGTGATGTTGCTCTACTAAAAGAGGGTTATGTCACCTGTGTGCCAATACATGTTCACGAGCTTACTGACCGCGAAGTCATCAGTTCTCACAAGGACCGGTTTGAGAAAATGATGAATACATAAGAAAATAATCTCTGAGTGTTCATCGTTTTTTACTTAGAAGTATAAGAGCTTCTTTTTGCGCTTTTTCGAGCATCTCTTTCCCTCCTTCAAGTTTGCAGAGACGGATAAGTTCCTCTTTCAAAGCTTCTGCATAAGGATGTTCAAAGTAGGCAGGATCAATCCCCGCTTCATCGGGGTGGTTGCGCTGGAACTCTTTAGCCTCAATCATCAACACAACAAGTTCATGAAAATGTTTTTTGAGGACCGGTAGGGCTGCTGCAAGCTCCTCCTTGCTTTGCACTTTTTGCAACTCTTTCACGATCACACGACAAAGAGCTTCTCCCTCATACTGATACTCCTCGAGAGAATGCGAGGAGCAACTTGCTAACAATAGGCAGGCGACAACTGTTTTTTTCCACATGAACCTATCCCGATGTTAAGAATTGTTGGATTTTCAATGATTTTTGAGCAGCTTTCTCACGGCCCTTTTCGGACAATGTAACGCCTACATGGCTGAAAAGGGCCGTGAGAAAGCTGCCAAAGAGCGCGGAAAGAGAACATTCTGAATATCGGGATAGGTTCATACTTCGAGGCTAATCGAAGCAGAAAGAAAAGTAAAGACTGAGAAAAGAAAGCCGGGCACGGACACGAAAGAAAAAGAGAATCTTTTTACCACCATCCATAACTGTGCAGCAAAAAAAATTTCTTCGTTTTCTCTTTCGTGCCCATGCCCAATCTTATCTTAAATCTTAAGCTCTTGAGAAAAATCCTCTCCGACATTAGAGTATAACACATCTTTTTGGAGACATGGGGCGCATAGCTCAGTTGGTAGAGCGCCTGTCTTACACACAGGTGGTCATAGGTTCGAGTCCTGTTGCGCCCATAGCCAAAATGCGGGAGTAGTTCAATTGGTTAGAGCACTGCCCTGTCACGGCAGAAGTTGCGGGTTCGAGCCCCGTCTCCCGCGTTTTCTTTTTCCTGTACAAACGTTTTCTTTATCCGTATCTTAGGCAGCAAAACAACATTTACCCTATTTTTATGCCGAACCCACCTTCAAAATCCAAGATGACCTGGCACCACATCATGTCCTTTGTGTGGATCGTTGTAGGTTCTTTTTTTGCAGCTGCCTCCATCAAAATCTTTCTGGTTCCCAATCAGTTGATTGACGGCGGCGTAGTCGGTGTGGCCCTAATTTTGGCGCGGATCTTCGGAGATAACTACCTCCCCTACTTTCTCGTTCTCTTGACAATCCCCTTTCTTCATCTCGCCTACACCTCGATTCGTCGAACGTTCGTGATCCATATGTTTGTAGCTGTCGTCGTCTTTGCGGGATTTCTATACCTCTTAGAATCTGCGCCGCATTTTATCGGCGATCCTCTTGAAGTTATCGTCATCGGCGGCGCGATTCTGGGCGTCGGTGTCGGTATCATCATCCGTAACGGTGGATGTCTTGATGGAACGGAAATTCTTGCGATCTTGATCAATCGCAAAAAGGGATTCACTGTCGGCCAAGTTGTTCTTTTCATCAACATCTTCGTCTTCGGCGCCTATGGCTGGATTTTCCAAGACTGGCACATTGCAATCCGCTCATTAATCATGTACGTCGTTGCTTTCAAGATGCTCGATCTCGTTATCGTTGGCCTCGAAGAGCTCAAGTCTGTGCTCATCGTCTCATCCAAGCCAAAGGAGCTCGGAGAGGTGATTATGAGCGAACTCGGCCTCGGACTCACAATCATGCATGGCAAGGGTGGTTTCTCTGGGGAATCTCGAGAGATTCTCTTCATCATCATCGAGCGTCTCGATCTAGCAGAACTCAAAGATATTATCTTGAGGGAAGACCCTTCAGCATTTATGGCTATTGAAAACCTACACGAAGTCGTGTATGGAAAACATGGACATGTCCCCTACAAGAAAAAAGCCCGTCGAAAATTCTTCTCCAAGAGCTAACAATCTTGGGAAAGAGCCTTTGCCTCCCCCTTCTCACTCGATCGATGCATGGCGCGTTTTTCGTATTGTTTCAGAGCTAGTAGAGGGTTTTGAGACACTCGTTTCACTTGGCCCCTCGGTTACAATTTTTGGCTCTTCAAAAAGTCCCGAGAGCAATCCCTACTACAAACTCGCCGTTGCTTTCGCAGATAAGATCTCCCAAAAAGGCTTTGCTGTGATTACAGGCGGTGGACCCGGCATTATGGAAGCGATTAACAGGGGTGCCAAATTTGCAGGCGGCCGTTCTTGCGGGCTCTGTATCGACCTTCCTCAAGAGGAGGAACCCAATCAGTTCATAGATAGAAAATACCTTCTTCGCTTTCGCTATTTTTCCGTGCGCAAGATGATGTTCGTCCGCTATGCCCAAGCCTTCGTGATCTTCCCTGGCGGTTACGGCACACTCGATGAACTCTTCGAAGCTCTCATGCTCATCCAAACGATGCGCATCAAACCCTTCCCTGTTTATCTCGTTGGGAGAAAGTACTGGTCTGGGCTCGTTGAATGGCTGAAAAATACAGCTGTGAAAGGCGGCAACATTACTGAGAAAGAATTTAAATTCTTCAAAGTCACGGATGATCTTGACGAGGTCGTTGCCGGTATCGAAGCCCACTACAAAAAACATAAAATTGTCGAAAACTTCTAGACATTCTTTCCCCTTTTGATAAAATCTTGTGCCTATCTTTTTATTTTGGATAAAAAATGTCTTCTCCACTCCTGACTCCAGTCAAACCTTCCACATCGCAAGATTGTCTCGTTCATGATCTCGTGAAACCCGGATATGCTGTGGATAGCGCTGGTTCTGTGTGCTGCGGGTATCTCGAAGAAAAAATCAGCTCTCTCTTCTGGAGGTGTTTTGGCTGCTGCGCGCCAGGAAGCAACAATCCCACTTAAAAAGCTTTCTCTAGAAATCTAGAAAACTTTTGATCTATTACCCGCTCTATACTAAAGTTTTTGCATAATATATGAGTCTTCCACCCATTGCCATTGATCCAAATCTCCCTGTACAAGGCAGGGAGAGTGATCGTCCCACCTCTCCAGAGCAGATACCGGATGCGGTTGCGCCCGGTTACGTAATTGAGTACAGGGGTCATCGCTTTTCTCTAGGGGTTTGCCATCTCTCATTTTGTGAACTTTGGGTATGCAAAAAGGTCTCCGCAGTTTGTAGGCGCATCTTCTGTTGTAAATCCAGTTCTTGCTGTAGATCTGAGAGGGTTGAGAGTGCAAAAAGATCCCCGGATCCAAGTGAGGGGGATGGAAAAAGACGATTTTCTGCTGAGGCTCTTCTTGATCGCAGTACGCATTCGGATTCTCTATCGCATCGTCCGACAAGCCGCACTGGACACTACCCAGAAGCTTCGAGTAATATTTACCATGATGAGGACTGACGCCGCGTAAAAAATAGCCTACTCCCTCCGGAACCCGGAGAGAGTAGGACTAGGTCAGAAATGACCAAGAGCTTCTGCTCTTAATATCGAGACATTTTCGTAGCGACATATGTCGTTGCGGCTCCCGTTCCAGTTAAAAGAACGATCATGGCCACAATGCACACATTACGCTTACGGTTAGCCGCTCTTATTTCTTCCTGTAGCGCAATGTTCTCCTGAGCATACCGACCTACGGCTGCATCTCTTTGTGCAAGCTCTTGAACATGACGGACGCCCTCTTCTCGACGAACCTGTGAAAGCTCAGCCGTCATCTGTAGGACGACTTCATTCACTGGTGGATTTGCCGGAGCGGGAGCTGCGGGTTGCTGCTGAGCACGTCTTAGCCCCAGCACAGTCCCGACTACAGTAACCGCTTTAACGGCCACCCAGCCATATGGAACTTTTTCAACCAATGGCTTTACTACCTCGAGATACCCCAAAGCAGTAGCAAGCGCACCTTGCGCCTGAACTGGTTGGGTGTTTTGTGTGTTGACTGTCATATATTTTCTCCTTTTTTTGTTTAAAGCGCTTTATTGCACTAAAAACTAGAAAGAGTGTGCGACAGTTGTCGAATTCCAAATCACCGTAAAAACTACGGTGCTCGCAACTCTCAACGATACTGGCGTAGATCGCTCTTAGAAGAGCAGTTCAGCTTCTGCTTAATGCTCTCGAAATAGGATTCTACCGTGCGCTGAGATAGCCCTAGGATTGCCGCTGTCGATTGAGAAGTTTCCCCTCGCAGGTAGAGATCTAAACACTGCATCTCCCTGTTTGAGAGAGGAAAAAGCTCTTTTAAGAACTCTTTTGCGCGTGGATTTTTTTTAGAAAGTGGAACGGTCGGATCTGCGTTCCAAAATTTTTCTCCTTTAATTTTCAGAAGGTTGAACTTCTTATCTCGCATCTTGCGAACAAGAGGGTTTACCTCGTCCTGAAAATAGGGAATGAATTTATAGAGGAGCTCCATGTTTTGCGCGATAATATTTGCGAAAGAGTCATCATGTGAGGGATTCGCAAAGAGAAACCCTTCGACGCGATCTCCACTATTCAACAAAACGAAGAACACTTTCGTGATCAAAAAACGTGTTCGGATTTCGTTAGCAGCAAACTTGTTACGCGTCAGCGGTACAAGCACCGAGCCCTTACTCAATAGAGAAGGGTGCACAAACATCGGATTCGTTAGATGTAGATTCTGCTCATGGTAATAACGCACAAGCTCAGGAAAGTTTGAGAACAGGGAGAATGTGCCGTCCGCATCTAATCTGTAGTAGATCAGCTTCGAGATGTCTAAATGCTCTCTGAGCGGCTCGCAGATTTTCTGAATTTTTTGGCTGTGTTGCGTCGTAAATTTTTCAAAAAGTTCATCCAATTCTTCCATATTCCACCTCATTTTAATGAGAGGGCATCAGAGTCTACTCCAAAAAAGCCTTCCAGGTCAATCTATCGATGGAAACGAAATGGAGGGATGAATAGAAATGTCGGGTGCCACAGCACTTCGTGTCCGTGTCCCCGACTTGTGTGTATCTCTTTTTTTCTATTCTATAAGGAGAGGTTAGCGGGGGGCGGCGAGGCTTTTGTATACCTGATCGAGGTAGGCGCCATATTCACTTGTGGCGTAGAAGCTGGAGAGCATTTTTAGGTCTTCGGCGGAGATGAAGCCCATCTGATAAGCGATCTCTTCGATGCAAGCGACTTTAACCCCCTGCCTTTCTTGAATCGCCTGAATGTAGAGAGAGGCCTTTTGCAGCGCATCAGGCGTGCCGGTATCAAGCCAGGCAAAGCCTCGTCCTAAAAGACGAAGATGGAGCGTCCCTTGAGCGAGGTAGGCGAGATTCACATCGGTGATCTCGAGCTCTCCGCGTTTGGAAGGCTTTAGACTTTTTGCGATCTCGATAACACTGTTGTCGTAAAAATAGAGCCCAGTGACGGCATACTTCGAACGCGGATCACGCGGTTTTTCTTCGATCTTTGTCACGCGGAAATACTCGTCAAACTCGACTACACCATAGCGCTCAGGATCTTTCACCTCGTAGCCAAAAATCACCGCCCCCGCTTCGAGCTGTGTGCAGAGACGCAGAAGTCCTGGCATGTCGTAGCCATGAAAGATGTTATCCCCCAACACCAGAGCCACATCGTCATCACCGATGAAAGATTCTCCGATCAGAAATGCTTGTGCGATCCCTTCGGGTTTTGCTTGCGCGGCATAGGAGATTTGAAGACCCAATTTCGACCCGTCACCGAAAAGAGTCTGAAAACGAGGAAGATCTTCTGGTGTAGAGATGATGAGAATTTCACGAATCTCTGCCTGCATCAAAACAGAAAGAGGATAGTAGATAAGAGGTTTGTCAAAGACAGGGAGGAGCTGCTTGCAAGTCGACAGTGTGAGCGGGTAGAGACGCGAGCCGCGCCCTCCTGCTAAGATAATTCCTTTCACGCGTTCTCCATCATAAGGGCGTATACACCGGGAAGTCCACGGTAGTGCTCTTTATAGTCTAAGCCGTAGCCTACAACAAATCGATCTTCAATCTCAAACAGCACGTAATCGGGATTATACTCTGTTTTTCGAGGGACTTTTTTCGAGAGAAGCACGAGAGATTTTAAACTCTTGGGATCCTGAACTTTCAATCTATTCATCACTTCAGAAAGGGTCGCACCAGAATCGAAAATGTCGTCGACGACAAGAACATGCTTCTTTGCAAGTTGAATGTTCTCCAGACCAAAAATTGTCAGTTCTCCCCTCTTTGCTCCCCTAGCACCATAGCTTGAAGCCTGAATGAACTCGATCGAACAGGGAATCTGGATATGACGGATGAGATCTGCTACAAGACAGATTGCGCCCTTCATGATCATGACGATCGTAAGCTCTTTGTCTCGATATTCGGAATTAAGTCTATCAGCAATTTCAGCAATTTTGCTAATGATGCTCTGCTCTGAAATCAGCAGCTCTAGCTGCGCTGCAATATTTTTTGTAGGGGTCAAAAGAGCCTCACTCATAATTTTCTTGTCTCTCTTCAACTCGGTGAGCTCGCTGGTAAAACTACCAACGTTTCTCATCACTCAACGTTTTTAAAGTTGCACCCATCGAGGATCAGCTGGTCGATATAGCTGATGAAGTAGTCATGGTTTAAGAACTTCTCATCTTGCATCATGAACTGGTGGAATGGAATCGTTGAGCGGATTCCACCAATGTGAAACTCTCGCAGCGCGCGTTTTCCAACGGCAATGGCCTCATCGCGATCTTTTCCCTTCACAATGAGCTTTGCGATCATCGAATCGTAATTGGGAGGAATGCGATAGCCAGAGTAGCAGGCGCTATCGACCCGTACGTGCGGCCCGCCTGGGGGAATATAGTATTCGAGATTTCCGGGCGAAGGCGCAAAGTTGTTCGTAGGATCCTCTGCGTTGATGCGAAACTGCATCACATGTCCTGTAAAGGTGACATCTTTCTGTTTAACTTTGAGTTTTTCTCCCATCGCGACCTTGATCTGTTCGCGGATGAGATCCATGCCCACAAGCTCTTCGGTCACCGTATGCTCTACTTGGATGCGTGTGTTGACCTCCATGAAGTAGAAATGGCCCTTCTCATCCAACAGAAACTCCACAGTTCCGACAGAGTGGTAATTCGCAGCTTTTGCGATAGCGACGGCCGCCTCACCCATTTTTTTACGCAAACTCTCGCTGACAACAGGACTTGGAGCCTCTTCGATCAGCTTCTGTCTTCTTCGCTGAATGGAGCAGTCACGCTCTCCCAGATGGATCACGTTGCCGTGTTTATCCGCAAGAATTTGCACCTCGATGTGACGAGGGTTGACGATCATTTTTTCAAGATAGACATCAGGATTGTTAAAGCTCGCTTCTGCTTCTGCTCGAGCCGCAGCAAAAAGACGGATAAACTCATCAGGGTCGTAGGCGATACGTATCCCTTTTCCTCCACCCCCTGCAGAGGCCTTGATAAATACGGGGAAACCAATGCGTTTCGCCTCTTTGAGGGCCTCATGAACATCTTCAATCACCCCATCAGAACCTGGAATAATCGGACATTTTACACTCTTTGCCGTTGCTTTTGCTTGAGCCTTATCACCAAGAAGCGCGATTGTTTTGGACGAAGGTCCAATAAAGTTCAGGCCAGAGCTTTCGCAGATCGAAGCAAAATGGGAGTTTTCTGCAAGAAAGCCGTATCCCGGATGGATCGCATCCGCTCCAGTGACTTCACAGGCAGAAAGAACGTTTGCAACTTTGAGGTAAGAGCGTTGAGCAGGTGGCTCTCCGATACAGATCGCCTCATCTGCATAAAGAACGTGGAGCGCTTCCGCGTCCGCTTGTGAGTAGACGGCAACCGTCTCCAGTCCTAGATCGTGGCAAGCACGGATCACTCTTACTGCGATTTCGCCTCGATTGGCGATCAGCACTTTTTTCATAAATAGTATTATACAATACGGAAAAGTTTCGTGCCAAATTCCACTGGATGAGCATTATCCACCAGAACTTCAGCAACGGTCCCTCTCATACCCGCCTTCACCTCATTCATCACCTTCATCGCTTCGATGATGCAGAGCACCGTATTTTCGTCGACGCGATCGCCTACTTTTACAAAATTTGGATCATCAGGCGAGGGAGAAGCGTAAAATGTTCCGACCATGGGAGAGAGAACGTGCTTTCCCTCCTCTTTTTTCTTCGCAGCTTCATGTTCTTTTCCGGTTGGTTGCGAAGGAGCAGGTGTTCGTTCTTGAGGATGTTGGCCCTCTTTATAATGAAGAGGAGTTCCGGCGTAGAAGGGGTAGGAGGGCCCTGATTGCATCTGAATTTGAGGCTGCTCGTCCTGACGCTCAAGCTCGATCTCAAATCCGGTCTTCTCTTTGATGAATAGCTTCCTGATACCCGACTTTTCCATCAGCGCCATCAGTTCTTTAATCTGTTTTAATTCCACGGTTACACCCTCTGGATATACTCGTTCGTATGTGTATCGACTTTGATAATGTCCCCTGTTTCCACAAACATCGGCACAGAGATTTTTGCACCGGTTTCTAAAATTGCCGACTTATTGGCATTGGAAACAGCAGCCTTTGATTCGGCGGCCTCAGTTTTGACCACCATAATCTCCAAAAATTGAGGAAGCTCTACGGAGAAGATCGTCTCTCCATAGAATATGGCTTTGATCTCCGTTCCCTCTTTTAGGTAATTGACCTTATCGCCAATCACACTAGCAGGAACGAGAACCTCTTCCAAATTTCCGATATCGAGAAAAAGATAGTTTTTGCCTTCGAGATAGAGAAACTCCAGCCGCCTTTCTGTGAGAGAGACCTCTTCAACAGGCTGGTTGAGCTTGAAGTTTTTCTCTACCAGGTCGTCGCTCATCAGATTTTTAAGCTTCGTCTTAACGAAAGGGACCCCTTTCGCAACGGTTACCTTAACGGCTGATTCGACGCGGTAGATCTTCCCATCAACGGAGAGGATCATCCCCGGTGTGATCTGATTCGTTTGTGTTTTTTTAACTTCCGTGTTCACAAGTTCCTTAATTACGAATTTCTCTTAGAATCTCTTTTACATCTCCGAGTTGTGTGATGGCGTAGTCCACGTTCTGTCTCGAACCACTCTGATGACGCCCTCTTCCTCTCTTTACATGGATCGTCTTACAGCCCAACTCTTTCGCGGGTAGAAGGTCTCCTGCAATGCGATCTCCTAAAACCAGAACCTCGCGGGATGAGATCTCCCTCTCTTGCATCAGGGTCTGGTAATGAGATTTTTTATTTGGATGTTCTGTTGCAACGATTTTACAAAAAAGTGTGTGATCAATACCAGCTTTTTTCATCTTTGCGAGCTGCCGCTCCTCTTTGCCGTGGGTCACAATCGCAAGGTCATGCTCGACTTTTAAATCCTCTAAAAGTTCGAGAGCGCCCTCCACCGGCAAGATCGGCATGTCGAGCGAAAGGTTTTCATAGACCTCTTTGAGGCCGATTTCCAAAAATTTCTTCTCTGCACCATGAATCTCTAAAAATTCGATCAGCGTCTCTTTTGCGCTCTCCTTCGTCTCATCTAGCTGCCGGATCATCTTCTCCGCCTTCTCCCAGTCGGGCAAAACAAGGCCCGCCTCACGCATGCGCTTCAGCGCATCGACCAGCTTTATCGGAGTGATACAAGCGGATGTATCAATGAGTGTGTCGTCTAAATCAAAGATTATTAACAATTTTCATCAACTGTTGTGAAAGTTTTTTGCTATCGTGGCGGATCAGATTGCGCCGTAAAAGATCTTTTTTGTGCCCCTCTTTAACCTCTCCTAAAAGTGAGGTGGAGATGATCCTCTCATCGATCAGATCGTTGAGCACAAGATCACCCTCCTCCGCGTAGACATCGATCAGTTCTTGTGCGGGGGTCTGGTTGTTCACAAGGATGTAATCAAAAACATCTGAACCAATGTAGCGAACCATCTCTTGCAAGTAATGACCAACTTTAAACCCTGTTGTCTGTCCTTTGCGATTCATGAGATTCGCAATAAAAATCTTTTTCGCCTGGCTCTTCCGCACCGCATCACTGATCCCCTCTACAAGAAGATTGGGAATGAGCGAAGTGTGTAAACCACCTGGGCCCACAACCACAAGATCCGCGTTCATGATCTCATGGATCGCATGGGGATTGGCTTTTGGATAGGGCTCGAGGTAGATGCTTTTATAACCCTGATCAATCTCTTGCGAAAGATAGATATCTTTTTCACCCTCCAACACCTGCCGGTTATTGAGAATCATCTTCAGGCGCACCTGGTGGGTCGTTACCGGAATAACCTTCCCCTTGATCGCCAAAATCTTCCCAACCTCTTCCACTGCCTTTTCAAAACTCCCCGTGACCTTTTCCAGCGCAGAGAGGAGAAGATTTCCAAAACTATGCCCGCCAAGCCCCCCGTTTTCAAAACGGTAATTCATGAGACTACGCATTAGCCTAGATGAGGTAGAAAGAGCCACCAGACATTGACGCACATCCCCCGGAGGAAGCACGCCCAATTCGTCTCGTAAAATCCCCGTGCTGCCACCATCATCTGCCATCGAGACGATCGCGCTGATGTCCACGTCAAAGTTCTTGAGACCATTGAGAACGGCAAAATTTCCCGTTCCACCACCAATCACGACGACCTTTTTCATCTCGCGCCTTTCGTTACAAGAGCAACGGGTAAAGAGGGGTTAAAAAACTCAACCGAATAACTCAAATTGGAGGGCGTACGCACAAGAAAATGGGTTCGAGAAAGGAGTAGACAATCCATTAGAGCCTGCCCACCAATCTCATACTGATCCTTCTTAGCAAAGTGCACAGCCTTTCCATCATTAGAACGCTGCGCCTCAATATAAACGATCTTCTCTTTAAACTCAGCGGTGATCTCCTTTAAAAAGGCCTCCTCATCCGTTGCGACAAAAATTTTATACCCCATCCCTCCCCTTGCCTCAGCCTGACGACGCACCTCTGCTATGACCTCTCCGTAAGGAACTCTCTTTGCCTCGCGCTTCTTATCTGTGCCGCGATAGTGCACCCCAATTATTAAATTCCCTTCAAAATGTCGTTTAGCAAAATGCTCAACTTTCTTCGCAATTTCTGGCTGGATCTTGATGTATTTCTGGATCAGCGCATACCCACGCTCTCGCGACATGGTGCGAGTGGCAAATTTGTTAGATTTGTGGATGAGCTTATGACGAACGGTCTTCACAGTCGCGCCACCCCGATCACCGAGCTTCAGAGGTTCAAAGTAGTAGTTCCACCAGTTTGGTTCCCTCTTTTCATCGAAGTAGAGTCCCTTCTCTTCAAAGTCTAACTCGATCCCCGCCCAATTGCTCTTCTCATAAAGATCCAAAAAGCCCAGGGCTGTCAGAAACACGCTAAACATCCCCGATGCATCACCAGGAGAGTGGAGAACAAAAAACTCCCGCCTCTCCTCAACCAGAGGAAACTTCGCTGCTTCACAAATCGAAATAGAGAGTAGAAATAAGAGAAGAGATGCCCTCATGGGCGCCTAAGCGACTCGATCGCCTCACGCATGTTTGGGGCTCTGTAAAGATAGGTACCCGAAACAAGAACATTGGCCCCCGCCTCGATACACTGCTTTGCTGTTTTCCCATCGACGCCGCCATCCACCTGGATCTCGAACGGAGGAAGTGCATTCTTCTTCGTCTCCACCACGCCCCCCTGGCGAATGTCTAAATCGTCGCAGAGCTTACGTGTGAACGAGACCTTTTCAAGCACCTCCGGCATGAACGCTTGCCCACCAAAGCCAGGATTGACCGTCATCAGCAAAATCAGATCGCACTTGTCGAGAAATTTCGGAATGAGACTCAGCGAGGTCTCTGGACAAAAGGCCAGACCCGCTTGAATGTTGCACTTTCGGATAAATGCGAGAGTCTCCTCTACATCCTCCGTCGCTTCAAAATGAAAGGTGATCCGATCCGCGCCCGCCTCCACGAACCTCTCCACATAATCGTAAGGATTGTAGATCATCACATGCACATCGAGAAAGAGATCGGTGGCCCGGTTGATCGCTGCGACCGCGCGCGGCCCCAAAGAGAGATTGGGAACAAAATGGCCATCCATGATGTCGATATGAAGTGCATCTGCGCCCGCCTCTTCCGCCTTTTTGGCTTCAGCGGCAAGCCTTCCAAAATCCCCCGCCAGCAGCGAGGGAACTACCTTTACCGGCCATTTACTCATGATGAATCCCTAAAAAGAGTTGATCGTCCCCTAGACTAGCAAAAGCAGCTGTCTAATGACAAGCGTGCTCGAGATTAGTCTCTCTTGACATCGTCTTTTTTGTCAGTGCTGCTGTCTTTTGAATCTTCTGGAAGCTTTGCTAAAAAAGCTTTTAGATGCTTATTGATAAACGGACTCTTGCTGAGCTCTTTATTTGAAAGCTCACGGACCTCTTTTAAAACAACCTGAAGTGGAGCGGGGAGTGTATCGAGCGAGAAATCATCAAACTCTTTGGGGGACATATGGGTTATTTTTCTAACTAATTCCAAAATCTCCTTCGAGCCGTTAATTTGCTCGATAGCGGCAGCGAGTTTGGGGTTGTCTTTTTTTTGCCGAATTTTAACCGCAGTACTTTCATCAATGAGTTGACACACCTCCCCATTATTCACGACGAGGATGGGATCTAATCCCTCCGCTTGCATGCGCCCTTGCGCATTTGGAACAAGCGAGCGGAGCTCTTCCGGTCTAAAAAAATTGGGCAGTTCATCACTTCTATATCCCCAATCTAAACACAAATAATGGAAGAATGCCCTGAAAAGGAGAAACTTCATCGCCTTGTTATCTACCTCTTTCAAACCTTCTAAAAGCGCAGGATGAGAATCGTCTACAACATTCTCAATAAATATCTTCCCGGTTGGCCTTTTGAGATAAAATTGTAAAACGTTAGGCGACGAGAGCTCCAGCATGTCCTCTTCCATATTGCTTTCCCTAAGAATAACCCTTATCCCTTTTGTTTCAATTTCCCAAGAAAATCCCAGAGGATTGAATTTCTGCAAAGCTTTGACCAGAAGAGTCACCCCCCCTAAGAGATCCTTCCGCAACATGAACTTCTCCGACTCTTCTAGTATCTCCTTGCTTAGACCCAGAACCTGCACATGTTGGTGGGGCGCAAGAGTTAGCTTAGAGATCTCTTGCGAGATCATTAAGTGTCCGAGCAAACGAAAGTCTACGGCAAGACTCTTTTTAACCCTTTTTAAAACACAACCCACCCTATTGACGATTTCCACCTGTGTGCTTACCGCATCCAAATCAAAATATGGTCCCTTTATTTTCTGAATGATATCAACGCCATATCCATAAGCCATCAACATCTGATCAAATACAAAATCCACGACGCCCTTAATTTCTCTGTAGGCTTCGTAGCCACGAACAATTCTTTCAAACTGCTGGTCGCAGATGGTGAGTTTTTGGTTTGGAGGAACTTCGATTTCTCTTAGAGCAAGCCTTTGTGCAAAATCTGCGATGCTTTTAAAACTAAAATTATCCCGGATCGTCACATAAAGCCCCTCTCCACTCACTCTTACTCCCCGACATCCCGTGACGTTGTGAGTTACCTCCTCTAAATAGGTCCCCTCTGCCCCGTCTATATCCGCAGTGCACCCTTCGGGAGTACGTGCCCTTAACAATGCAGAGAGAGCTTCTTTATTGGGTATCCCCCAAATTCTAAGCATCTGCTTAGGCTCAAATTCCAATCGAGGGATCCCGCATGTCACCATGAGACGAGTAAGATCTGAGAAACGAACGTCCAGATCTCCTCTTACGGCTTTAAGCGTGTATCCTATCGAGCAGTTCCATGCGAAGGCACCGCCAGTTTTGAAGGAGTTATTTATTGTGCCCTGCACATCGAAAATGCGCGTGAAAACTTTTCCAATCGGCGAAATCATCGTATCCATAAGAAATATGATTCGGGCATTAATATCTGTTTGCCTCGAAACCACCGGCTCCTCTTTATCATGCACGAGAACAGAAGTATCCAGCACGGCAAGCTCCTGGTTTGCCGGAACGTAAAGTTCGTCATTTTCTTGAAAATAACTCACAAGTTCGGGGATGCCGCGGAAAACAGTGTTCGGAAAAAGATAAGAAAGACAGAGAGGTACATCCACGCCAAGCCGAGTAACTTCACGAATGTCTCGAGCAACGGAGTCCCATTGAGTTTTATAAGCTGGAATTGGTTTTGATGGAATTGCGGTCATTTATTAACTCTCATTAATTTTCCGAGAGTTTATATCATGATATTGCAATAAAGACAAATTAAACTCAAAAATTTTGAAGCAAGATTAAATAATTTTTAGACGCATTCAATCACCTTTTTTTATCCATGCTTCTTTCCTTCCTATCCAGATCGGTATCGCTGGAATCGGCAGGAAGGCCCTCTATAAAAGTTTTGAGATGCTGAATGAGAAAGGGGCTTTTGCGGAGCTCTGGAGTCGAGAGCTCCCGAATCTCTTTTAAAACAATCTGGAGTGGAGCAGGAAGCCTTTCAAGCGAGAGCTCATCAAACTCTTGAGGGGACATCTGGATGATCTCTTGAAGTCTTGCTAAAATCTCTTTTGAACTATTGATCTCTCCAATCACCATAGAGAGATGGGGATCTTGTACTTTTCTTGCAATTTTGCTTGCGGTGCTCGCATCGTCAACTTGAAAAAGTTCGATATCACGAGAGTTTTCCAAGATAATAACAGGATTTTTTCCCTGTACTCGCACACGTCCCTGCTGATCTGGCATTAGAGGCAGTTTTTTTCCGTCTTTAAGCTGTAAAACTTTGCGATTTCCTTTTACGATGACGAGAGGATCCTCCCCCTCTAACTGCATGCGACCTTGCCCATTTGACACCAGAGGTCTCTTGTCGATTGGCCTGAAAAAATCTGGAAGTTCATCGCTTCTAAAGCCGCGATTCTGGCACAAAAAATAAAAGAACGCCCTGAAGAGAAGAAACTGCATCGCATCAGGCGAAAACTCTCTCAATCCCGTTAAGAGTTTAGGGTGAGAGTGATTCACAATACTCTGAATAAACACCTCTCCTGTTGGTCGCGTCAAAAAAATTTCAAAACGACTAGCACCTAGCTTCAAAGTGATGAGCGTTGCACCCGTAACACCCCAACGAAGTTCAAAAAGTGAAACATTCTGAATTTTTTCCATTTCCAGGCTCCAGGAAAAACCCAGTGGGACGCGCGATTGAAGTAGCATAGACGGGATCTTGCGGATCTCCATCAGATCTTTTCTCGCTATAATCTCTCCGATCTCTTTTAATTCGCGCGCGCTTAAACCATAAACAAATACCCTTTGACCAGGAGCAATTGCCCATTGTGAGAGGCATTGATGGAGCATTAAAGATCCGAGAGTCTTAAAGTTGACAAGGAGATCCCCTTTTGCAGCTTTTAGAGCAAATCCTGTCGTCGAGACCAGCTCCAAAATCTTTTCATCGACGATCTTGTAACTCCAACCAAGCGCACTTTCAGAGCTAATGGGCTCCCATTCAACCGTATATCCCCAAGGTAGGAGCATCTGGTTCAACAAAAACTCTAAGCGGTCTCTGATACCGTTCGTATTTACATACTCGCCTAAGATGGCTCCAATTTTTTTATCGCGGATGGTGAGTTTCTGGTGGGGAAGAACTTCTATCTCTCCTTGCAAAAGCTTTTTGGCAAAAGCCGCCATGCTCGGAAAAGAGAAATCCTCTTCGATCGCGATAGTGAGCAGATCTGCGGAGATTGTCAGAGACTGACAAGCGTCTTTTTCATGTATTCGCTTCTCAAAGAGCATCTGGCAATTTTTATTAGACAGGCTCAACTTACACCCTGCAGGGACTCGTGAATCCATGATTTTTCCGAGAAGTTCAAATCGATTCAGTCTTAAATTCCAATCCCGCTGCTCTCTAGAAGAGATCCCCCAGATATGCACTTTTTGTGCGGGCCCAAATTCCAGCTTTGGGATCTTGCAAACCACCATGAGACGGAAGAGATCTGAAAGACGAATATCCAGATCCTTTTGCACAGCTTTTAGCGTGTACCCTATGGAACGGGTCACAGAGAAGCCCTGATCAACCTTTATCCGTTGCTCCATCTCCCCGCATACATCAAAAACAGAGCGAGAGGCTTTTCCGATCGGCGCAAGCAGCGTATCCAAAATGAACCCAACTGGATTTTTGCTAATCTTCCATGCCATCGGTTCTTCTTTTTCATGATCCAATAGAGACACATCCCAGATGGAGAGCCTCTGACCCGCTGGAACATAAAGCTCTTCGTTCTCTTGGAAATAACTCACGAATTCAGGAATGCCACGAAAAATAGTTCTCGAAAAAAGATAGGAAAGACAGAGAGGTACATTCGTTCCAAGCCGCGTCACATCGCGTATGTCTTGGGCGACCGAATCCCACTGGATTTTATAAGCGGCCTCTTTTGGGGTTGAAATTGCAGTCATTTTTACAGCTCCTGCTAATTAACCGTCCTACACGATACCCCATCCGCCTTAAAAACCATTAAAAAAATCTTAGAACCCCATAGACTACACGAGGATTAAATTTTTTAATTACCACAAGACAATTGTTTTACTATTCCCGGCAAATCATGTATAATTCCCCCCACTAATATTAAAAAATATGGAGTAAAGGACCATGTCGGTAGGTAGAGCTTCGGATGCGTCTCAAGTATCAAGTGCAGCTGTGCAAAACCCGCCCCCTTCTCAGCGAGCACCCTCTTCTCAAGGTCTCGCCGGCGAAGAAAGTAGCCTCTCCGATTCGGGGAGCTGCTTTGAAAGTCTATGCAGCTTCTTGGGCAGATGTGCGACTATGTTCATCGATCTTCTGCGAAGCCTTTGGAGCAGCCTGCAATCCAGCCCAGAAGAGCGCCAGGAAGCTTCCGTGGACCTCAACTTAGATCGTGTGTTCGACAACCAGCCGGCTCCAGCCGTTATGAATCTCGCGCAGGAAATTTCTTCTATTGACTTCAGTGCGTGTAGAGAATTCAACGAACAGCTCAACCACTGGTTCAACTCAAACTTTATTCAAGAGAAATTTGGTCATGTGATGCTCCCCTATCAACTAAGAACTATCGTAAGAGTTTATAGCAACAATCAGCATCTCGTTACTGACGCCTCAATCGTTACGTGTAGCGAATCTTTTCAATCCGGTGTCTTGAAGAACGCTTTCGCGGCGATCGACAGGAAACTCCAGGAAAAGGGACTCCTCCTAAAACCTCATAACGCAAAAATTGGGATCATCCTATGTGTTGTGAAAGAAGGGCGGAACTCCAGCTGTGACATTGTTTACGCGAACCAGATTTTTAAATGCGCAACAAGCATGCTCGATCGCAACAAATTTGACATTTCCGGAAGTGGAGATGTGCAGGAACGAAATGGACTGAGTCGAACGGGCCTCGGAAATTTAATTATTAAGGAAATTGATGTTTTAGATGAGAAACCTAACGGTTTTTTACTAAACTAAGAAGGCGGCCATCTCATGTATCCAGTTAAACCCGGACATTCAGCAGAGATTCACTCGACAGCGGCATCCCATAGGCAGCTCGTTGGTCAACAGGCCGCCTCCTCACACGGCCTAGCTGACCGAGAAAGCTCTCTTTCCAGCTCGAGTAACTGCTTTGAAAGCTTTTTTGGCGCCTGCGCAAACTTTTTCATCAATCTCTTCCGCTGTATCTTTTGCTGTTTCCGGTATGATCAAGAAGATCGTGGAGAAGATCCTGCAGCTTCCGACTTGGGTCCGGTAGTCCAAAGCAACAATCGCCCCCCTCCAATCCCACCTAGACCTAAAAGTTGGATGAAGGCTCCTCCGATCCCAGACAAACCCGGAAGAAAGGCCCTACCTCCGCAAGAAGCTCCAGCTCTTTCGCAAGAAAGCTCCGACCAATCTCTTGCAACACCTTTTTTAAATATCTATCGGACAGACGCACGTGCATGGCTCAACGATAACTTTATGGAGGAGAGCTTTAAGCACCTAGAATTTCCCTATGAGTTAAGGACCGTTGTTAGAGTGTCTGGCAACGGCTCAAAAATCACGAGCTCCGTCGTTTCGGCCTCTTGTGATCAAGCATTTCGAAGCGATGGTCTGGAGAGCAATTTCAAAGAGATCGATCAATTACTCAAAACAAAAAACATCCGCCTGCAACCTCAAAAGACAAAGATTGCGATCGTTATTTGTGTAACAAAGCAACAGCCAAATGGCACTTTTGACAGCACGCATCGCACATACGCTGCCCTGCTGGAAATAAAAGCGGAGAGAAGTCTTAGCAAAGATGGTGCGGTTATTTGGACTGATCCCGATCCAGAAAAATTTAATATCGTGCAAAATATAACCGAACCCGACACCCAAAAAGGACTCAAAAGCGAGACAGACATAACCAAGCTAATCAACGTGGCGCTTAACGTCATACCACTTTGACGATACTCAATAACAAGAAGGTCATGGCATGAGTTCAACCCCTCCTATTAGCCCTAGAAGCATGGATGCAATCCTAGGCACCATTCTGCCCGATGATCTTCCTGCTGATTTCGCCTTGCTACCTCCCCAAGCTTCTCATGGCGCGGATTCTATTGAAGTAGGAAACGACGCGACACCGAATTTCTTCACACGTCTTTTTTCTGAAGGGTGTATTACAGGCGTGCTAGCTCTCTTATTATTTATCGTAGTAGTGCCTCCACTTCTCATTGGATATCTGGTGCTAACAGTATACGAGGAGATCGCCCGTCAAATCGAAATCTGGAGAGATTGGCTATTCCCCGAAGAGAAGATCCCAGAAGAATTTCATAACGATCCTGTATTTGAACGTACCTGCCTAATCACACAAGAACCTTTGCGTTTTCCCGTTTATGATGGAAGACATCCAGAATTTAGAGACCACCCAGACCACATTTTTGGGAAGACCGCCATTCTTCGCTGGCTGAGAACAAACCCAACACATCCCACCACACGCGAACCAATGACCCCCGAAGATCTAGTCCCTCACGTCGAGCTACAAAACCAGATCGAAGCGCGCCTCGCCGTGCTCCGCGCAAACCCCGAGCAAAATGCATCCCGTTAATTGGAGAGATCCGAATTTCGCAGCTCCGCCGCCAGAATACGTTGCACCTTTCTACAGTAGAGAAGCGGAATTGCACCATTCCATTAATTCCATTGGAGAGGTTCAAAACCCTGGCAACAGCTCCTGGGTGGAGATCGCAGACCTCATCAAAGAAGTAATTCTTATCGTATTTGCCCTCCCGATAGGAATTATCTACATCATTTTTCTTGGCTTATCCGTACTTTTCGAATTCATTTATAACACTCTTTCCGAGCCGCTTGGATCTCTCTGGGACTGGCTTTTTGTAGATGAGATTCCCGAAAGTTTTCATAACGACCCCACTCTTTCTCAACATGTTTGTCCAATTACACTCAATCCAATTCGATATCCAGTACGCGATCGCAACCATCCAGAACATGTGTATGAAAAGAGAGCCATTCTTCAATGGCTTGAAAACAATCGACGCTCCCCGCTCACACGCGAACCCATGACGCCAAACGATCTAGTCCCCCACGTCGAGCTACAAAACCAGATCGAAGCGCGCCTCGCCGTGCTTCGCAGAAACAACCCTCCTGCGTCTCAAGCACAGCAACCCATTCCTAGAGAGTAACCGAAGATTACAGGATTTGCAGGATCGCTTCGCGACAAGATAAACACTGTTAATTTTTTTTGTTAATTTACAGGCAGAGAAAATTAACATTTTTATTAATTTTTATACGCAACAAGCTGAAAATGAGGTCGTTGAAAATTATTGACTTTTCTGCACGCTATTGCGGAAAAGTCTTGACTTTTCCGCAAAGTGCTGCAAAAAAGTCAGGTTCCTTCGAATAGGGCTGTGTGATGGTGAGATCTTTCGCCGATGATGGTGCCGGCGTCAGGATTCTCGGGCTCTTTGAAGGAGAGAACATGCAAGGGAAGGCCGTTTTTTTCGGCAAGAAGAACGGCACGAGGATGGAGCACCTTGGCCCCCTTTTGGACGATCCCCAGCGCTTCTTGAAAGGAGAGCTTCGGAAAAGAGATCGTCTCGGGATTTTTCTTTGGGTCCTCAGCACAGACGCCTCTGACATCTTTGTAGAACTCGACCTTCTCGGCCCCCAGAGCGATACCGAGGGCGACCGCTGTCGTATCTGACCCGCCCCTTCCCAGGGTCGTGATCTCCCCTTCACGGCTCACACCTTGAAATCCCGCTACGATGACGATTTTCCCTGCATTCAAATGCGGAAGAAGGCGGAAAGGGCGCACCTCTTCGATCCGCGCCTCGGTGTGGTGTGAGGAGGTAATAATGCCCGATTGACTCCCGGTAAAGCTAATCGCCTCTTTGCCCATCTTGGCAAGCGCCATGGCCAGGAGCGAGATGCTGATCCTCTCTCCGACCGAAACAAGCATATCGAGCTCGCGCCTCGGAGGATCCTGGTGGACCTCCTTAGCAAGGGCGATAAGTTCATTGGTGGTGTTACCCATCGCGCTGACAACCACAACAATCCGAGAATAGTCGCGGGAACGCTTTAAAATAATTTCTGCGATTTGAGAAAACTGGCCCGCCGTGGCAACGGAGGCTCCCCCAAATTTCATAACAAGAGTCTTCATAGAAGAAGGCTAATCTATAAAAATCCATTCGAACTTGCAACGAAAAATGAAAGGAGAACGGGATTATGAGGGATCGGGCACGCACACGGGCACGGGCACGAAAGAAAGAAAAACCTCCTCTCTTATATCTCCACGGCTACCTCCACTATGTCCATTTTTCTAGCGGTCTTCTTTCCCTCTTTCGTACCCGTGCCCGCGCCCGCGTGCGTGCCCGATCCCTCTTAAAAATAAGTTTACAAATGAATAATTCATGGACATCCAGAAATCTTTTTGTTAGGATTTCCCCACGAATCTTTCTTCCTTCTCTTTTGAGGATTTCCCTTCCACTCCCATTCGAGAGGTGAGACAAGATCTATGCTATATTTTACCAAACCCTAGGAGAAACCTTTAACATGCCCAAACAAGCCCAATACGACTGGACAGACAGCAACATCATCGATGATGTTGTCTTTCAAGAAGAAGACGCAAAACAATTTCAAAAACTACTCTCAAGCAAAGAAGAGACCGCCGGCGAAGGCTCTGTCTCCTCGATGAGCACTGGGCAAGTGTTAAAAGGACGTATCGTAGAAATCACAAAAGACTTTGTCGTTGTCGATGTAGGTCTCAAATCTGAAGGGATCGTTCCAATCAACGAGTTCACCGATCCTTCTGAACTCCTTCTAGACAATGAAGTAGAAGTCCTCCTCGACCAAGCAGAAGGAGAAGATGGCCAGATCGTTCTCTCACGAGAGAAAGCGCGTCGTCAGAGACAGTGGGAGTATATCGTTAACCATTGCAAAGAAGGCTCGATCGTCCAAGGGAAAGTCATCCGCAAAGTCAAGGGCGGCTTGATGGTTGACATCGGGATGGAAGCATTCCTCCCCGGCTCACAGATCGACAACAAGCGCATCAAAAATCTCGACGAGTATCTCGATCAAGAGTTTGATTTCAAAATTCTCAAGATCAACATGGAGCGCAAAAATATCGTTGTCTCCAGACGAGAGCTTCTCGAAGAGGAGCGCATCTCTCGCAAAGCTGAGATGCTCGAACACATCCAAGAAGGCGAGATCCGCAATGGTATTGTGAAAAACATCACCGACTTCGGTGTCTTCTTAGACCTCGACGGAATTGACGGTCTCCTCCACATCACCGACATGACATGGAAGAGAATCAAACACCCTTCAGAGATGGTCCATCTCGGCCAAGAGCTAGAAGTGATGATTCTCCATATCGATCGAGAAAAAGGAAGAGTCGCTCTCGGGATGAAACAGAAAGAGAGCAATCCTTGGGAAGAGATCGAAATGAAATATCCTCCCGGTACACGCGTCCGCGGCAAGATCGTCAATCTGGTTCCTTATGGAGCCTTCATTGAAATCGAGCCAGGCATCGAAGGCCTGATCCACGTTTCTGAGATGTCCTGGGTAAAAGCAGTTGCTGACCCAACAGAAGTGGTGAAAAAGGGCGATGAAGTCGAAGCCATTGTTCTCTCCGTGCAAAAAGAAGAGGGAAAAATCTCCCTCGGTATCAAGCAGACAGAGAAAAATCCATGGGAAGACATTGAGAGCAAATATCCTATCGGCAAGAGCGTTCAAGCAGAGATTCGCAATCTCACAAACTATGGCGCCTTTGTTGAACTCGAACCTGGAATTGATGGATTGATCCACATCTCCGATCTGAGCTGGATTAAAAAAGTCTCTCATCCTTCCGAAGTTCTCAAGAAAGGTGATAAAGTTGATGCGGTGATCCTCTCTGTAGATAAAGAGAGCAAAAAGATCACACTCGGCGTGAAACAGCTCACTCAAAATCCTTGGGAGAACATTGAAAAAACGATCCCTGTAGGATCTCTCGTAAAAGGCGTTGTTACAAAAACAACTGCTTTCGGAGCTTTCGTAGAGTTGTCAAATGGCATCGAGGCTCTTGTGCACGTCACAGAGCTCTCCGATCAGCCCTTTAGCAAAGTCGAAGATATCATCCAGAAAGGCGCAGAGATCACCGCAAAAGTGATCAAGTTGGATCCTGAGCACAAGAAGATCGCGCTTTCCATCAAAGAGCATCTTGTTGACGAAAACAAGGTCAACCGCGATGACATCGTTGTCGGAGCTGCGAAACCACGTGCTGCAGCGAAGAAAAAGAAGAAAAGCTCCTCAGAAGAGGAAGTAAAAGGTGAGGAGTAACCGATGAATAAAGATCTCGTCGCAATCTTTGAATATTTAGAAAGAGAGAAGGGAATCAAACGCGAAGTGATCATTGCCGCGATTGAGGAGTCTTTGCGTGCTGCTGCTCGCAAGAGCATTAAAGGCCACATCAACGTCTCTGTCCAGATCAACTCTAAGACGGGCGCAATCGATGTGGTTGCACAAAAAGAGGTTGTCGACAAAGTGACGATCCCCGAAGAGGAGATCACGCTGGAAGATGCGCGTCAGATCAACCCTTACGCTGAGATCGGACAGTGGGTCGACATCCTCGTCACCCCTCAAGATTTTGGACGCGTTGCAGCACAAACTGCAAGGCAGATCATCTCTCAGAAGCTCAAAGGTGCCGAGCGCGACGTGATCTATGAAGAGTACAGACACCGCGTTCATGAGATCGTCTCGGGAACAGTGAAACGTGTAATCCGAGGAGCCACTCTCGTTGTGGATCTCGGTAAAGTGGAAGCGATTCTACCCGATCGCTTCTATCCTAAAACTGAAAAGTACAACATCGGCGAACGCGTTCAAGCTCTCCTTTGGGAAGTACGCGATACAGAAGCTGGCGGTGCAGAGGTCATTCTCTCGCGCAGCCACCCTGAATTTGTGTCTGCGCTTTTCATGCAAGAGGTGCCTGAGCTAGGCGATGGCACCGTCGTGATCGAAAAGATCGTCCGCGATGCGGGCTATCGCACAAAACTCGCTGTGCGCTCTTTAGATCCAAAAGTCGATCCAGTGGGAGCGTGTGTCGGTGTACGTGGAACGCGCGTGAAGAACATCATTCGCGAACTCAACAACGAGAAGATCGACATCATCCCTTACGTTGAAGATCCAGTGCAACTTCTCCAGAATGCGCTGCACCCTCTTGAAATCAAAAAGATCAGCGTGAACGAAGATGGCTCTGTCATCTCGATCGTCGTGGATGATGAGAGCTACCCCAACGTCCTCGGTAAGCGCGGCATGAATGCTCGCTTAAATGGACAGCTTGTTGGAGTCGAACTCGAAGTGCAGAAGATGACTGAGTACCAGAAGGCCATGTCGATCGAAAGAGCTGAACTTGCAACTCTTGACGACCCAGTTCTCGATGAGCCTCTACATGTCGAGGGCTTAAGCTCTCTGATCGTGCAGAGCTTGATCGGTGCCGGTTATGACACACGCCGCAAGCTCCTGATGGCAACCCCAGAGCAGCTGGCACAGATTCCTGAAATCAGCGCTGATATGGCTGATAAAATTTTAGACCAAATTCGCAAAGCGAGGACGTAAGCGTTGGCAAAAAATCTAAAGCTCAACATCAAAAACACGCAGCTCGCAGAAGCTCTTCAAATCGGCAAAGTAAAAAAAGCTCCGCCGAAAAAGAAGAAAGAAGAAGCTGAAGTTGAAGTGCCTCCTGCTCTTCCAATTCCTCCTAAGGAAGAGGCTGTAAAAAAAGTTGAGCCTGAGGCGCCTCCTGCCGCGCCTGCACCTGTTGTGCATGCGGAAGAGCCCGCACCTAAGCCAGCACCTCCAGAGAAAAAAGAGGAGCCTGTTGCTTCCCCCGCTCCCCCTACTCCTCCGCGTCAAGAGAGACCTGCTTTTAGACCCGGCTCTACCTACACACCAACACCGCGTCCATCTACCCCGCGTCCGCAGCCGCGATTTGCGCCTGGGTATGGTCCAGGCGGACAAAGACCTTCAAGCGCTGCTCCTGGCGAACGAAGAGACTCACGCCCCCCTTTCACGCGAGATGCGCGTCCACCATATCCTCCAAGACGACCTCCATATCCTCCACGAACACCTGTAATCCCTCCCAAAGCTCCCCCTCCTTCATCAACAAAGCCCGCACGGAAAGAGGAGGGCGCTGCTCCAAAAAAAGCAGGGTTTAAAGAGTACCGCGATGTAAAACCGCAAAAACGCACTCCTGATTCCAAACGCGCTTTTGATTCGCGAGACAGACAAGGTCTTCGCAGCCACGACGATGAGGCATGGCGCAAAAAACGTCCTTCACAGAAGATGCGCGCTCTTGAGGAAGAGGAGACGATCCGTCCAAAAGAGCTTAAAGTACGCCTTCCTATCAGCGTGAAAGATCTCGCTGTAGCGATGAAATTGAAAGCTTCGCAACTGCTCGCAAAGCTTTTCATGCAGGGTGTGATTCTCACGTTGAATGATTTCCTCAGCGACGAGACCACCATCCAACTTCTCGGACACGAATTCGAGTGCGAAATTACCATCGACAGAACCGAAGAAGAGAGAATTCGCGTCACCGATAAGACGATCAAAAAAGAGATCCAAGAATCGCCAGACGCTCAACTGATTCTTCGTCCTCCTGTTGTCACATTTATGGGACACGTCGACCATGGCAAAACGAGCCTGATCGATAAAATTCGTCAGTCTAACATTGCGGCTGGGGAAGCAGGTGCCATTACTCAGCACATCGGCGCCTTTAAATGCCATACGGCTGTTGGAGATCTCACAGTTCTCGATACCCCTGGCCACGAAGCTTTCTCTGCAATGCGCACACGCGGCGCGGATGTCACCGATATCGTCGTTCTTGTGATTGCCGGCGATGAAGGCATGCGCACACAAACACTCGAAGCGTTACAACAGGCTCAAAAAGCAGGAGTTCCCATCGTTGTTGCGATCAACAAGTCGGATAAGCCCAATTTCAACGCAGAGACCGTCTATCGCCAACTTTCAGAGAACAACCTTCTCCCCGAGGCATGGGGCGGAACTACCATCACCGTAAACTGTTCTGCACTCACTGGCGCAGGAATCAAAGAACTGCTCGAAATGCTCGCGCTACAAGCCGAAATTTTGGAGCTGAAAGCAAATCCTCACACCCGCGCTCGCGGAACCGTGATCGAATCCGAAATGCATAAAGGCATGGGCCCTGTCGCTACACTTCTTGTTCAGAACGGCACACTGCGTATCGGCGACGCCCTTGTTTTCGACCAGCCCTGGGCACGTGTCAAAACAATGCATGACGAGTTTGGAAAAGAGATGACCGAAGCCGGTCCTTCCTCTCCTGTAAAAATTACAGGTCTCTCCGATCTTCCAGATGCGGGCAGCGAGTTCATCTCCGTCAAAGATGAGAAGGAAGCACGCGAGGTTTCTTATGAGAGAACCTTAGGAAAAAAACACTCGTTGCAGCAACCTTCGAAACGCTCCTCTCTTGAAGCCCTTCTCAAACAACCCGGTGAAACCGTTGCGAAAAAGACCCTCAGCCTTATTCTGCGTGCGGACGTGCAGGGTTCTTTGGATGCGCTGAAAAACTCTCTTCTCAAAATCGTTTCGAACAAGGTGGATATCAACATCATCTCCGCAGAAGTGGGAGAGATCTCCGAATCGGATGTTGAACTCGCCTCCGCATCGAAGGCGCCTATCATCGGTTTCCACACGAAAATCGGCAGCAATGCAGACCGTCTGATCAAAGAGGAAAAAGTCGTTGTCAAAACCCACGACATCATCTACCACGCAATTGACGACGTCAAAGATCTGATGCTTGCTCTTCTCGATAAAATTCCGCAGGAGAACAATACTGGAGAAGCGGTCGTCAAGGCAACCTTCAAAGCGTCTCAGCTCGGCATCATTGCCGGTTGCATGGTCACAGATGGAATCATCAAGCGCAACAACCACGTGCGTGTCGTCCGCGATAAAGAGGTCGTCTGGAAAGGACCGATCTCCTCGCTACGCCGCGTGAAAGAGGATGTACGCGAAGTGAGCAAGGGCCACGAGTGTGGGATTGTTCTACAGAACTTCAGCAATGTGAAAGAGGGCGATCTTCTCCAAGCCTACGAGATCACCTACTTGCAACAAGAACTTTAATCAAGAGCTGCTATGGCGAAAAAACGGGTCGAACGGCTCAACTCTCTTTTGCAAGAAGTTCTCTCTGATGTGATCCGCAAAGATGTGCGCGATCCTCGTGTGGCTCCCATTGTGAGCATTACGCGCGTGAGCATCACTGCAGATCTTCAGCATGCAAAAGTGTTTATCAGTGTGATCGGTACCCCAAAACAAAAAGAGGATACCGTAGAGGCTCTGCAGTCCGCTGCGGGCTTTATCGCGCTCACCGCTTCAAAACAGGTTGTTATGCGCTATTTTCCTGAGCTCTCTTTCAAGCTCGATGATAGCGTCGAAGAGCAGATCCGTCTCGATGCACTTCTCCATAAGATCCATGAAGAGCAAAAAACGAGGCAGAAAGATCCCGAGATAGGTTCATGAGCGAGGGCATTTTACTCGTCGATAAACCCAGAGGAAGAACCTCCTTTAGCTTGATCCCCGTCCTGAGAAAACTCACCGGTTTAAAAACGATCGGACACGCCGGCACACTCGATCCCTTTGCCACAGGAGTGATGGTCCTGCTTTTAGGTAAAAAATTCACCCGCCGCGCCGAAGAGTTCCTTGCCGATGAGAAGGAGTACTCTGCCACCCTTTTTTTAGGCGTGGCGACAGACAGCTTTGACTGCGATGGAAAGCCCACTGCAGCGAGCGACAAGATCCCCACCGAGCATGAAATCGAAGAGTGCCTTAAAAAATTTCAAGGAACCATTCTGCAGACGCCTCCCATGTTCTCCGCGAAAAAAGTCCAGGGTAAAAGACTGTACGAACTCGCGCGAAAAGGTGTCACAATCGAACGAGCACCTGTGAGTGTCACCATCAAGACGCGCTTTGTCAGTTACAGCTACCCCATTTTAGAGCTCGATATCACCTGCTCAAAGGGCACCTACATCCGCTCCCTAGCAGATGAGATCGGAAAAGAGCTCGGCTGCTTTGCGCACCTCTCCGCTCTCAAGCGCACGCGCAGTGGATCTTTTCACTTGAGTGAGTGTCTCTCGTGGGAAAAAATCACAACCCCCCACTTCGATTTACGAGGGTCTTTGAAGCAATGAAGATTGTTACCGACCTCGAAAAAATCCCTCAACTCCCCTCTCCTATCGTGCTCACAATGGGAAATTTTGATGGCGTGCATCTCGGTCATCAAAAGCTCCTCGCATACCTCAAAAAACGCGCTGCGCCAAGCGGATCGGTTGCTGTACTCACCTTTGCCAATCATCCCGCAGAGGTTCTCAGCAAACACCCTCCAGCACAACTCTCCTCTCTAGACGAAAAAATTGCCAAATTTAAAAAAGCAGGCGTAGATCTTCTGATTCTTTTAAATTTCACAACTGAAATTGCCGCACAATCCTATGATCTTTTCCTGCGAAACATCAAAAAGAAACTCCCCTTCTCCTTTTTAATCCTGGGCAAAGGCGCCGCTTTTGGCCACGCCAAAGAAGGAGACGAGGAGCATGTAAAAACCCTACAGAAAGAGCTCAGTTTCACTGCCGAATATCTCGAGAAAGAGAAGCTCGACGGAAGAGTTATCTCCTCCGGATGGATTCGAGAGGAAAAAGAGAAAGGCAACCATGCGATGGTAGAAAAACTCCTTGGAATAACAGGCAAATAAATTATGAGTAGCAATCTTTCATGCGGAATTGTCGGACTTCCAAACGTTGGAAAATCCACACTTTTTAATGCGATCACGCGTAAAGCGGCTGCAGCAGCGAACTACCCCTTTTGCACTATTGATCCCAATGTCGGCATTGTCGATGTCGCCGATCCTCGCCTTGGAGTTTTGGCCAACATCTCGAAAACCAAGAAAATTATTCCCGCCACAATGACCTTCGTCGATATCGCAGGCCTTGTAGCTGGCGCTTCGGAAGGAGCGGGCCTCGGCAATAAGTTTCTTGCCAATATCCGCGAAACAGATGCGATCCTCCAAGTTGTCCGCTGTTTCGAAAATGATGATGTCATCCACGTTGCAGGCAAAGTCGATCCGATCGCCGACATCGAGGTGATCAACCTCGAACTGATCCTCGCCGATCTACAAATGGTGGAAAATACACTCCAAAAACTTGAAAAGCAGATCAAAAGCAAAAAGGAGCTCGTTCCCCTTTATGACGCACTCAAAAAGGCGGAAAAACACCTCAATGAGAACCATCCCCTCCGCTCACTGCAAGCCACACCCGAAGAGAGAGCCCATTTCGCCGGTTATCCCTTTTTAACAGACAAAAAGGTCCTATACGCGACAAACGTCTCAGAAGAGGCACTCCCTTCCATGGAAAATGCGTTTGTGGATCGTGTACGCACATATGCCGAAAAAGAGAAGAGCCGTGTCATTCCCATCTGCGCGAAACTGGAAGAGGAGCTCACCCAGCTCAGCGAACAGGAAGCCGTAGAGTATCTCCACTCTCTGGGTCTGCAAGAGACAGGTCTCAATCGCTTGATTAAAGCCTCTTTTGAAACACTCGACCTCATCACCTTCCTCACTTCCGGAGATATCGAAACACGCGCCTGGACAATCAAAAAAGGGATGAACGCGCAAGAAGCCGCAGGCAAGATCCACACCGATATCCAGAAAGGATTCATCCGCGCTGAGGTGATCAGCTACGAGGATTTTGTAAAATACAACGGAAGGGTCGGCGCGCGCGATGCCGGCAAAGCAAGATCGGAAGGAAAGGAGTATATCGTGCAGGACGGCGATGTCATTCTCTTCTTCCACAACTAGAGCTCAGATGAACGAACTTTTTATTACAGCGCATACAGCCCTACAAGAGCTCCTCGTCAAAGAGTTGCAGGAGATGGGCATCCCCGATGTCCGACCAGGACAAGGCGGCGTTTTCGTCCCTCGAAAAATGCCCCTCGTCTACAAGATCAACTACTGCTCACGCCTCGCAACACGCGTTCTCTGGCCTTTATCCCATTTCCCCTGTCGAGATCGCGATGAGCTCTACCGTAGAGCTTACGACATCCCCTGGCCCGAGATCTTCTCACTCGACAAAACCTTCGCCATCGATGCAAACGTCACAAGCACCACGCTGCGCCACAGCCTCTTTGCCGCTCAAGTTTTGAAAGATGCGATCTGCGACCGCTTTCGTGACGAGAGGCGCGCGCGCCCCTCAGTGAATGTCGAAAATCCCGATATCCAGCTCAACCTCTACATTCAGCAGGGCATGGCAACCGTCAGCTTAGATACCTCCGGCCCCGCCCTCTACAAACGCGGCTGGCGTAAACACTCCGGAGCTGCTCCCATCCAGGAATCTCTTGCTGCTGCTGTTCTTCTCTTCTCAGGCTTTCCCTCTGAAGAGATCCTCTGCGACCCCTTTTGCGGAAGCGGCACAATTCTCATCGAAGCCGCCATGATCAAGTCGCGCACCCCCGCAGGATTTTTCCGCGACTTTTTTGGTTTCTTCCACCACCCCGCCTTCTCAAAAGAGGCGTGGGAAAAGGTGAAGCAAGAGGCAAATCTTCAACGGATCCCTCTTGAGCCCGGCAAAATTTTTGGTGCAGACAAAGATCCCAAAGCCTACGAGATGTGTAAGGAGAATCTCCGTGCCTCCGGCTTCGATCAAGCCATTGAGATCACCTGCAAAGATATCCGCTCCTATTTTCCCCAGACACCACCTAGCCTCATTGTTTCCAATCCTCCCTATGGGAAGCGCATGGCAAGCTCGATCGAGCTCTACCAAGCCCTAGGCCACTTCCTCAGAACCCAATGCGCAAAAAATGCGCGCGCACATGTCCTCTGCCCCGAACGAAAACTCGTCGAAGCCAGCGGTCTTTCCGTGAAGGAAGAAGCGGAGCTAATTTCCGGTGGGTTTGACCTGAAGCTCTTCGGTCTAACCAGAAAAGAAACACCCTAAATATCAGGCTTTCTTTTTGTCAGATGTGTCGATAAACCGTCTTGTCTCTATGACAAGTCGTTCCAGTTCTGCAACAATTCCTGGGATGTGGTTGTATCCCATCATCACAATAGGAGTCGTTCTATTTTGTGATGTGTGAGAAAAGAGGGTCTTTGCGGCTGAGCGATTTCGATGATTAATCGCAACCACCTCTTCAAATCTCTCCCAGTTTTTCTCACTTGCGGGATCTTCTAATAACGCTTCGATCTCTCCCCTCTCAGAAGATGAAAAAAGATCAGAAATATGAGAAATGCTCTCACAGGTGGAATATAATCCGAGAAAGAAATTTGCCCAAGTTTTCGGAGGAATCTTTGATAGTTTCTCGCATTTCTTGAGTATAGACATCTTTTTGGCAAGAAGTCTTTTGATCTCTTCAAGAAGCTCTTCAGCTTCCTTGGTAGGCATGTGATCTCCCGCCGTTCGCAATACTTCCAGCCAAGGGGTATTAAAATGGAGCTCGCTTAAGAAACTCTCGAGGTGAGAGGCAAACATCTGCTTTGCAGAATAGATGCAGTATGTGACGGCTACAAAAAGAGGGTGGCCGGCTCCCTCCAAACCAAATATATCGCAGTTTCCGGCTGTAAATCCCTCTGTATATTTCTTGCTAGACGCTTCGTCAGCACAAATATTTTCTCTAAACAGGGCGACAGCGGAGTTTTTCGATGTCATCAGACGTTCGAACAGAGCGAAGAATTTGTTGTTGGTGTGCTGTTCACCAACGAAAATATACTTTTTGCCACCGATGACATGCAGCTGAATAAAGGCCTTTTCTTCGCGCGTAAATCCCACCTCATCTGCCAATTTGAGAAGCTGCTCATACTCTGGACATTTTGCTTTCCCCGCAGGTATTAGGGATGGTCGAGAGCTCCTGAGTATCGATAAGGCTCTTTGTGCGATGACAGCCTCTTCATTCGAAAGATTGGACCGCAGTTTGTCGCGTATTTTATCGAGAGAAATACTTGCCACATTTTCTATCCGTGACTCTAGCAAAGAACGCGCCAGAGATTCAGGCGGAAGCCGCGAAATTAGATTGGGGTTTTGCAGCATCTGTTCGCAAGAGAGTGTGGTAAGTCCGCTCATGGCTCCTCCAGGGAATTTTTCGCAAAAGTTTAACACGAACAAGCGGTTTTATGCGCATGCAAAACGTGCGTATGTCTCCGAAAAAAAATCTATTGAAACCGAAAAACACTGATTGGACTGGCTCAAAGCTCACTCTTTTTATCATCAGCTTTTTTACCATCTGATATCCCCATAACGGCAAATTTCTTGAGAAATTGGACTCCAATCCCATTACACAAGTAGTGAGAATACAAATCGCCTACAGCAGTTTTTATTTGATTGATCTGCTTGTCATATGCCAATTTTGGATCGATCACTCTGCGATGCACGAGCCACGTTTTAATCATGATCGCCTCTTTCGTTGCGACAAGAGAAAGCGCGGGACTTTTTCGAAATTCTTTCATGCTTAGTGAAGATTGATTCTCCTTGGCGTGGCGCAAAATCTTTTCTCTGTTCTCGTAAGAACCCTTGTTGTCGCGAAAACAGGCGTAGGGATAGACTCCTCCATCCTTATTTGCTTTGAAGGCTGTCTTGTAGGTTAGTTCCCCATCGGCAATAAGATCCAAAGTCATAAGACTAATCACAAAAGCCGCGTTTAGGCCCGACGGCTCGATCCCAAACATGAGTGCATTCACGTAGTCTAAAAAACTTTCGATTTCGACCTGATTTTCCTTAGGTGTTTTTCCCCAAATTCCCTTGGGCAGTTCGATACACCGACCCACCGCAGACAACTGAATGACAGCAATGTCTTTATCTTGTAATCCGAAAAATGTCTTCACATGGTTCAGAGCTTTGAAAATCTGGGGATAGGAAAGATCTGTCTTGACTATCTGATTCCATTGACCATCAGTTTCTTCCCATTTGAGTGTGACATCAAATTTACCAATGGAAAACCCCTTGGGGATGTGAATGCGATGGTCCTCAATTGGAAAGGTTAATAGATTATCAAAAATTCTTGCGCCCGTAAATTTTTCCGACTCGTTGTAAGAAAAAAAGTACTTCCGGACCTCTTCCTTTGGCGCCATTCCCTTCCACCCACCAAGTGACACGAGCCATTCTCTTGCTTCCCTTATAACAATGGTACCGTTCTCTAGGAGCGGAGCAGGAATGATTGCACCATCACGTTCTTTTTCATATTCAGAGCCTAATTCTATAACCTCACCGTAAAACTGCTGAATTTTATCGTGCACAATCTCGATAAGCGTGCTTCCTTTGATGTTTTTGCGATTTCCATCTTTATCTTTACAAGGAATTGTCATCGCCCCTGCTTCAGGAAGCAAATTCTTTCCAATTATAGTTGCAGAGGACTTCATTGGAGGGATATCGTCATCAGAATCATAGCCACCGAATGGCTCGTCTTTTTTAGCAAAAACCTCCTTTGCCTTGAGGTCTGTAGAAGAATCAACTTTCGTTTTGCCGGCAGATAATTTTTCCCCTGCTCCGGAGAGAGCAGGCTTAGCTGCAGATAAATCTGGTATCATCGACATAAATGTCTCCTAAAGTAAACCAACAAGGGGAGCGAGTTTAGCAGAAATTTTTCTAAAGACGACAACTTTTTACCAAGCCCACAATCTACTTAAAACGAACATCTTATGATTTTCTAGTTGCTTTATCAGCATTTTATCGGCATTTTATCGGCATGCGCTTATGCAGATAACATGCAGATAAATTTACTCCCCAAATGATAAATGGCTGAAAAAACCGAAAAGGCGACCCCGAAGAAGTTGCGCGACGCGCGAAAAAAGGGTCAGGTCGCGAAAGCCCAAGATTTTCCTGCGGCGATGACCTTTATCGTCTCGATCGCCGCGATGATCATCTCTGCGGGGTATATCTACCAAAAGCTGGCGCAGTACATCGTTTCAATTTTTGCACGCTCTGCAACGGATATCGATCTCACTAACCGCGCAGGCGGTTATCTGGAAGAGGCGATGATGGTGATCTTGAATTGCAGCTGGCCAGTGCTTCTGATCACCGTGTGTGTCGGCGTCTTCACAAGCTTCATTCTTGTGGGGCCTATGTTCTCCACAGAAGCTTTTAAACTCGATTTCAAACGGTTGAACCCTGTGACCAACCTCAAAAATCTCTTCAAGTTCAAGACGCTTTTCGAACTCCTTAAATCGATTTTTAAAATCACCGGTGCGGTCATCCTGATCTACTCTGTTGTCTGGAATAGCCTTGGAGACATTGTTTCCACGGCTGCACTTCCGGTGATTGGGACTGCCCAGGTGTTCAACGATTTTCTCCTAAAGGTCGTCATCCGCGTAGGGATCTTTTTTCTTGCTGTCGCCATCATTGACCTGATCTATCAGCGGCGCAACTTCGCCAAAGAGATGAAGATGGAAAAATTTGAGGTGAAGCAGGAGTTTAAAGACACAGAGGGAGACCCCCATATCAAAAGCCGTCGTCGCCAGCAGGCCCAGGAGATCGCCTACCAGGAGGGTCCTTCGGCTGCTCGCCGTGCGAAAGCAATTATTACCAACCCGATCCATATCGCTGTGGCCCTCGAGTATGAAGAGGAGAAAGAACCCGCACCAAAGATCGTCACCATGGGGCAGGGGCCCGTTGCGGATCTCATCATCAAGGTCGCCGTCGACAACAGTATTCCGGTTATGCGCAACGTCCCCCTCGCGCATACCCTTTTCGAAAAAGGGAAGATCGGCGAGTATATACCCGAGGAGGCCTATCAAGCCGTTGCAGAGATTCTGCGCTGGCTGAAAGGCATCGAAGCGCCAGAAGCGCTCAAAGGCGAGCTGTTTAAACAATGAAAAACTTTCTAAGCAATCTGGGAAGATATTTGGGCGGCCAGAGAGCGCTGAATATCATCACGCAGTCGAGCGATGTCGTCCTCGCCTTCTTCATCATCCTGATCATCATGATGATCATTATCCCGGTCTCTCCCACAATCCTGGATAATTTGATCGCCGTAAACATGATGGTCTCGATCTCGCTCCTCATGGTGGCACTCTACATCCCCAAAGCCGTCCACCTCTCGATGTTCCCCTCTCTGCTGCTGATCACTACACTATTCCGCTTGGGTATTGAGATCTCTGCTACAAGACAAATTCTTCTTCATGCAGACGCAGGACACATCATTTTTGCCTTCGGAAATTTCGTTGTCGGCGGCAACTTTGTTGTCGGCGGTATCATCTTCTTGATCATCACCATTGTCCAGTTCATTGTCGTGACGAAAGGTGCTGAGCGTGTTGCTGAGGTGGCTGCTCGTTTCACCCTGGATGCGATGCCCGGCAAACAGATGAGCATCGATGCGGATATGCGCAGCGGGGTCATCGATGCGATGCAAGCCCGCGAACTCCGCCTGGCCCTTACGCGAGAGAGCCAACTCTATGGAGCGATGGACGGAGCGATGAAGTTCGTGAAGGGAGACGTCATCGCCGGTATCGTCATCGCCATCATCAACATCATCGGGGGGCTCATCGTCGGGGTCGCGATGCACGGAATGACCGCGCTGAAAGCCGCACAGGTTTATACGCTCCTTTCGATTGGTGCCGGCCTCGTTTCTCAGATCCCCTCTCTTCTCATCTCGATGACTGCCGGTATCGTTACAACGCGCGTCTCGAGCGACAAAAAAGATTCTCACCTCGGAAAAGAGATCTCCTCCCAGCTACTGGGTCAGCCTAAAGCGATCATGATCGCAGCTGTTGTTCTGTTTGCCATGGCCTGGATCAAAGGCTTCCCAACTGTCGTCTTTATCATCCTTTCCGTCATTGTTGGTGGCGTAGGATTTTTCACCTGGTTCAACGATAAGAAAAAAGCCGCAAAAGTGGGTGCCGGTATGCGCGCCTCTCGTGTGGATACCGAGGTCGAAGGACATGCAGTTGTCCGCGGCCCCTCTGATGAATACGCCCTAACCCTCCCCGTGATCATCGAAGTTGGAAAGAGCCTCTCCATCCTCCTCAAAAAGGAGCGCGGTGGCCTCACCTTCATCGACGAGATGGTTCCCAAAATGAGACACGCCCTCTACCAGGATCTCGGCGTCCGCTTTCCCGGTGTCCACGTGCGCACCGATTCGCCCACTCTGGAGAGTGATGAGTACTCGATCTTCTTAAACGAAGTTCCCATTGTCCGTGGAAAGATCCTCGAAGGCTACCTCCTCACCAATGAGTCACCAGAAAACCTGCGCCGCTACAACCTCCCCTTCACCACCACAAAAAGCTCCACCGGACAGCCCTCCCTCTGGGTCGACAGCAAATACCAGGAGATCTTGCAAAAGGCAGGCATCAAGTTCTGGCGCCCGCTCGACGTGATGATCCTCCACCTCTCCTTCTTCTACCGCCAGTACGCGGCAGAATTCATCGGCATCCAAGAGGTGCGCGGTATCCTAGAATTCATCGAAAAATCTTATCCCGATCTCGTGAAAGAGGTGACCCGTCTCGTCCCCCTACAAAAACTGACCGAGATCTTCAAACGTCTCGTGCAAGAACAGGTCTCGATCAAAGACCTCCGCACCATCCTCGAAGCTCTCAGCGAGTGGGCCCAAACAGAAAAAGATACCGTTCTTCTCACCGAGTATGTCCGCTCCTCTCTCAAGAGATACATCAGCTACAAATACTCTCAGGGCCAGTCGATCCTCTCCGTATACCTCCTCGATCCCGAAATCGAAGATATGGTCCGCGGCGCGATCAAGCAGACCTCTGCTGGCTCCTATCTCGCTCTAGATCCCGACTCTGTGCAGATTATCCTCGGCGCGATGCGCGCCACCATCGTCCCCACTCCCGCAGGCGGACAGCCTCCCGTGCTCCTCACCGCCATCGACGTACGTAGATTCGTGCGTAAGCTAATCGAAGGCGAATACCCCGAGCTCGCCGTCGTCTCCTACCAGGAGATCGTGCCCGAAATTAGGATCCAGCCCCTCGGAAGAGTGCAGCTCTCCTAAGCCCCCTTCCCTTTTCGTCTTCTATCCTTTTTATGGTTGTTTAAAAATATTTTTTAAATTTCATTTTTAATAAAGATAGATTTATAATTAATTCTTCATAAAAACAAACATGTAAAAATTATGTCATTTTGCACAAAAGTCTCAAATTACTGCAGAAACACCTATAACGCGTACAGCACCCAAGCCTCTAACGCCTACAAGGCCGTGGAAGTTCGTGTCTTCACCTTTCCTTGCGGAGTAGGTCGCGGAGCGCAGAATCTCAAAGCAGCCCTGGTCGCCATGCCAATATTTCTTAAACAAATGGTCCGTGCGGGAAAGGGTAGACCTGCACTTGTTGGAGCTCTGCAAGGCTCCAACATTGGGGTCGGGGTAGCCACAAGTTCATCCAAGATCACGGATCTTATTCCCTTAGCCAGCGCAACTCTTGCGGCGACATGTGTTGTGCAAGAGGGTCATGTTCCTCTGAGAAAGATCGCAATACCCATGGGTGTTGGTATCAGCGGCCTAATGTGGTCAATCGGCAGTCAAATCTACTTCGGGGGGTTGATATCTGGGGCAACACCTTATGCATATGGGACGCTTGCAGGACTAGTCACCGCTTTTTCATTAGATGAGCGTAATGAAGAAAACCCTTATTTTTACCGGATAGCCGGACTTACTGCAGGGGTTTGTTCTGCTTATTTGGGGAGTACTCCCATGGGATCGGGTATTATCTCTGGTCTTTTAGTTGCTGCAAAAACCAGCCGCGGTAATGAGAACAGAGACTTTGTCCTCCTCGTTAAAACAAGCCTGACGACTGGATCTGCAGTTGCAGGATTTGCCACCGCCGGACCTCTCGGCGCAGCTGGAGTGAGCGCGGTAGCAGGTGCTTGTCTCAACTCTCTCAATGAAATGTATACTCACTCGGAGGTATATTTTACCCCAGTTAGAACGCGATTCCATGAAGAACGAAATGAGATCCGTCGATCAGGCCAGGAGACGTTACTTCGACAGCACCGCTTGCCCATCTCTGTTGCACGAATAATTACCGAATACACCGAGTAATGCCAAAGAACCAGAGACAATCGCTTTAATAACCAAGAGTAAAAATTATGTCATTTTGCACAAAAGTCTCAAATTACTGCAGAAACACCTATAACGCTTGCAGTACCCAGGTGGCAAATGCTTACAAAGCGGTTGAAATCCGTGTCTTCACTTTTCCCGTAGTAGGTCAATCAGCGCAGAATCTCAAAGCAGCCTTAGTTGCCATGCCAATATTCCTTAAACAAATGGTCCGTGCGGGGTCTATAGGGTCTGCTGCTCAAGAGGCTCTTCGAGGCGCAAACGTCGGGTTAGGGGTTACAGTAGGGACAGCAACCAGTGGAAGAGTCATTCCCACGGTAGGTGGATTCTTTGTAGGAGCGACTTTATCAGACATTCGTAGGATATACAGACTTCATCCAATACCGACGGACATGCAAGTAGTGAGTCTTCTTGGCCTTAGCGTCATTTGCGGATCTATCGGGTGGAAAATGTATTCCGATGGCACATTTTCTGCGGGAGTAGCCCTGTTAGATGCAAAGGTTGCGCTAGTGATTTGTAATTTCGTGAACTATAGACAGCCGCAAGAGGTCCTTCAAAGTGTGTTAACAGGTTTGGTTGCAGGAATTAGTTCTACATATCTAGGTTTTACCTCAAGTGAATCGGGAATTGTCGCTGCTGTTACTGATGCTGTTTCTAGCCATTACTTTTTCGGAACGATAAGAAATGATGATTGGATCAGCGCTATAAGAACAGGTGTGTCCGCTGGAGCGGCAGTCACAGGATTTGCGGTGGCCGGTCCTCTTGGCGCAGCTGGTGCTGGAGGAGCTGCGGGCGCTTGTTTTGCTCCAATTAAAAACATGCTCGACCATCCTGAATTTCTTAACCCAGTGACAGATCGCTTTCATGAAGAACGAAATGAGATCCGCCGATCTGGCCAACAGGCGCTACTCACACAACACCGCTTGCCCATCCCCGTTGCACGAATAATTACCGAATACACCGAGTAGTCTCAAAGGAAGAACCAGAGGCAATCATTTTAATAACCAAGAGTGAAATTTATGTCATTTTGTACAAAAGTCTCAAATTATTGCAGAAGCACCTATAACGCTTGCAGTACCCGGGCGGCAAATGCTTACAAGGCAGTTGAGGTCCGCGTCTTCACTTTTCCCGTAGTAGGTCAATCGGCGCAGAATCTCAAAGCAGCCCTTCTCACCATTCCCACGTTCTTAAGACAAATGGCAGACGCAGGATCTCATCAAAACACAGCTAGAAAAGGTGCTCTAGAGGGTGCCAATATTGGAGTCGGAGTGGCGACAAGTGCATCTAAGATCGCGGATCTTATTCCCTTAGCAAGCGGAACCCTTGTGATAACAGGTGCAGCGCGAGAGAGGCGTGCTAATGGCAGAGAGACCATACTACCTTCGGGTCTTGCCAATAGCGGCCTTATTTGGTCTATCGGTACGCGAATCTACTCTGAGGGGCTAATGTCCGGGGCGATACCTTGCGCATATGGGACGCTTGCCGGAGTGGTCACGCTCTCTTCATTAGATGCGCATAATGAAGAAAGAAACCCGCGTCTTTATCGGATAGCTGGTCTCACTGCAGGTGTTTGTTCTGCTTATTTGGGAAGTACTCCCATGGGATCAGGTGTTATCTCTGGTCTTTTAGTAGCTGCAAAAAGCAGCCTCGATAATGAGAACAGAGCCTTTGTCCTCCTCGTTAAAACAAGCCTGGTGACTGGATCTTCCGTCGCAGGATTTGCCGTAGCAGGACCTCTCGGCGCAGCTGGTATCGGTGGAGTAGTGGGTGCCTGCTTCGCTTCTATTGAAAACATGTTCCGCTACGATCACCTTTATCTTACTAATGTCTCAGATCACTTTCACGAAGAACGAGATGAGATCCGTCGATCGGGTCAGCTCACGCTGCTTGCACAGCACCACTTTCCCACACCTATCGCGAAGCTAATTACCGAATACACCGAGTAATCTCAGAGAAAAAACTGTTAAAACATTTTCCGCCTTCGGTATAAGAATGATCATGAGAATCCTCGTGATTGGCGGAAGCGGAACAATTGGAAAGGCTGTGGTGAAGGAGCTCTCTCCTCGCCATGAGGTGCTTGTGGTGGGGAGAAGTGCGGGTGATCTCCGTTGCGATACCACTTCGGAAGAGTCGATCCGCGAAATGTTTGTTAAAGCTGGAGAATTTGATGCGGTGGTCACTGCTACGGGTCGCGTGCCATTCGAGGAGTTTTCCAAACTCAAGGCGGATCACTATCTCGCGGGCCTAAATGACAAATTGATGGGCCAAGTCAATGTCGTGCGTATCGGTAGCGAGTATATCCGCGAGCGGGGATCATTTACGCTTACGAGCGGTATTTTAGGTCGTTCTCCTGTACGCGCGAGCTGCGCAGCTGCCACGGTGAATGGCGCGCTCGAATCGTTTGTAAAGGCCGCGGCGATCGAACTTCCTAAACAGATCCGGATCAATGTGATCTGCCCCACGATAATCCAAGAGTCGATGGATAAGTATGGAGCCTACTTCCGCGGATTTGATCCTGTTCCTCTCGCAAAGGTCGCTCTTGCTTACAGCAAAAGCGTGGAAGGCCTGCAGACCGGCCAGGTCTATGAGGTGCTCTATTGATTCCATTGCTGGCTAGTCTTCTAATTCTTGCTGCGGCACCGCAGCTCTCGATTTCTCAGACTCAAGCGGAAAAACTTGCAGAGAAGATCTGGCAAAATGAGTGTGGAAGATCGCTGCTCGGACTCACCTCGTGGAATAAAGGAGAGGAGCATGCTTCTCTAGGCATCGGCCACTTCATCTGGTTTCCAGCGGGGCAGAAGAGCATTTTTCAAGAGACATTTCCTGCGCTCATTGCATTTTTGGAGATGGAGGGCATAAAAGTCCCCGGCTGGCTAAAAAAGGAGTGCCCTTGGAAATCAGAGGAGGAGTTTCGCTCAAAGCTTCACTCACAAGAGATGCAAGAGCTGCGCAACTTTTTATACGAGACGCGAACATTTCAGGCGCGTTTTATCGCTGTACGTCTTGAGCATACGCTCGAGAAGATGTCTGTTGGGTTGTCAAAAGAAAACAAAGAACTTCTCTCACACAACTTTTTTCGCGTTGCCAGCACCTCAAACGGTCTCTATGCTCTGAGTGATTATCTTAATTTTAAAGGTGAAGGGATCTCTTCGACGGAGCAGTATCAGGGAGAGGGCTGGGGATTAAAACAGGTTCTGCTACGCATGGATCCCGAAGCAGCCCCCATTCCTGCTTTCATTAAAGCAGCAAAGGAGCTACTCACTCTGCGCGTGGAGCACGCGCCCAAAGAGCGCAACGAAGCGCGCTGGCTCAGGGGCTGGATCAAGCGCATTGAGACCTACCTCTAAAAAACCGTTCCTTCTTTACTAATTAATTTCTCCTCACTAAAAAAACCTTATGCAAGATGACCATCTCAGCACCTCGCGCATTGGGCCGGTTGGATCGGAGAAGGCTCAGCGCACCCAGAAGCCTGAGCAGATAGGCCGTTATGCTATTCTTGCGGAGGCGGTAGAAGAGCAGTTCACCGAGTGGACAGAACTTGCGGCGTTCAATCCCTTAGCAATGGCGCGCCGCTTTGAGACACTCGAAGTGCGCACGCGCAAGAAGGGAAAAGAGGAGGAGGCTGAAAAGACAGAAAAGACCAAACAGATCGTGCAGATCCAGAAGATCGAAGAGGTCGCAGAGCAGTACCAGCGAAGAAATCAGGAGCTCAATGCGCGTGCACTTCTTCTGCTCCGTTCGCGCTTAACAGAAAAAGACACGAAAGAGAGCGTTCATAAAAAACTCCTCTCCTCCTATTCGGACATCTCTCTTGCAGATGAAGCGCTCGACTTTCTCCTCGAGACAAGCGAGGGAGATCTCAATCGCGTAGTGCGCGAGGTTAAGGAGGAGGTCAATACCCAGTATGGCCGCGAGATCCGCGCAGGGCGAAACATCGCACAGCAGGCGCGTACATTTTCAGAACAAGGTCTTGGAAGCCCGACAGCACTCCGCGATATCTATCGCGATATCACAGGAAATCCTCGGGATGCCCTCACACTCTTTGAACAGCTGACAAATGCCTTCACTTTTGAAAAGATGAAGGTCGTGATCGACTTCGTTCTGCACTCTTTGGGCGCCGATCTCAAGGCAAAAGGCTCCTCGATCTCTCGTGGAGAACTCCACCGCCTTCTCACAGAGGCGCGCAGCTTGCAGGCAATTTTAGGAGTATTCCGCTTTTTCGCAACTAGGCTCAAACTCATCGAGTCCGCGTTTAAGAAAAATGGACTGGCACTTTCTACACGTCTTGCATTTGACTCCCTCGCAAAGATCTTCATGAAGTATCTACAAGAGCGATATCCCGCAAGCGAGAAGGTATTGCAACTGGCGACGCAACTAGGGATCCCTCAAGAGATGGCACAGATCATCATCTTCACTCAGATGCGCGATGCGGTACGGCAAGTGGCCCCGAAGCTCTACCGCACACCGCAACATCGGCAAGATGTGCTGATGTCATTCATCGAAGCGCTCGAAGATCTCGAAGAGAAGCTCGAAGAAAAAGAAGAGAAGGAGGAGAAGTAGGTGGACCGCTTTCAAGAGTTCTTAAACCGCCTCAGTCCCCTCATCGATGTGCCGCTTTACGCCGAAAAAAAGCGTGCCGTGCGCATGAGCATCAATGAAAAACTCCACATTCAGCTCGAGGATGATGAACCTAAAGAGAGAATTCTCATGGCAACTCTCGTGCATGAAATTCCGGCAGGAAAATACCGCGAAAATCTCTTCAAAGAGTGTCTCAAGGCAAATACCCCTTACCCGCGCATCGGAAGTTTTGCCTATCTAGAGAAAGAGAATCAGCTCGTGCTATTCGACTATCTCTACTATGCCCATCTCACCCCAGAAAAAGCAGCGGATGCACTTGCCCTCTTCATTGAAAAAGCACTTCTTTGGAAGCAGGCGATCGAAAGAGGGCTTCTTCCACAGCTATCCGATGCCGATATCAAGGTCGACCACTCCGCCTTTGGGGTTCGATGAAAACGCAGCTCGAGAAAACACTTCTCTCCTCTCCCACGGGTGAGCTCTGGAAAAAGATTGGCATCCTCCCCCACCATGGAATCGATCTTCCCCTCTCGGCAATCCACAGCAAAAAGAGTTGCGGAATTGGAGAATTCTTCGATCTCATCCCCATCATCGACTGGTGCAAAAGTCTCAAACTCGATGTGATACAACTTCTTCCTCTGAACGACTCGGGAAACGATCCAAGCCCCTACAATGCCCTCTCCTCATGCGCGATCAACCCGATCTTCCTCTCTCTACACGCTCTTCCCTATCTCGACGAGGCCCCAGAGCTCCAAGAGAGACTCGAATCGATGCGAAAGCTTACACGCTCGCAGAAAATCCCCTATCACGAAGTCAAGATTCAAAAACTCTACTGGTTGCGGCTCTACTTTTTGAAAGCAGGAGCAAAGATCCTCAAGCTGGAAGCTTTTCATGAGTTTGTTACAAAGAACGGGAGCTGGGCATTCCCTTACGCTGTTTTCAAGATCTTAAAAGATCTCTTAGAGCAGAGCCTTTGGCAATACTGGCCAGATGAGCTCAAAAACCTCTCTAAAAACCGATACGACGAACTAGTTGAGCTTTACAAGGAGGAGATCTCCTTCTACCTTGCGGTTCAATATCTCTGCTTTTCCCAACTCAGATTGGTCAAAGAACACGCTGCAGAGACAGGAGTTCTCATCAAAGGAGACATTCCGATCCTCATCAGCCCTGATAGCGTGGATGTCTGGTACCATCAAGAACTATTCGATCTAACCCTTGCGGCGGGAGCCCCTCCCGACCCATTTAGCGAAGTGCAGCAATATTGGGGATTTCCTCTCTACCGTTGGGAGGAGAAAAGAAAATCTCAATTCAGCTGGTGGAAACAACGCCTTCAGGCTGCAAACCACTTCTTCGATCTCTACCGCCTCGACCATGTGGTTGGGCTCTTCCGTATCTGGGCGATTCCTCTAGGTCAGCCAACCACGACAGGGCGTTTTATCCCAGAAGATGAGTCACTTTGGATGCCTCAGGGCAAAGAAATTTTAGAGATGATGGTCTCCACCTTCCCGATGCTACCGATCGCGGAAGATCTAGGCCAAGTTCCTCTCGCTGTCAGACACTGTCTTGAACAGTTTGGCATTCCTGGAACGCGTGTGATGCGATGGGAGAGATATTGGAATGAAGATAAACGTTTCATCCCCTTCGATGAGTATTCTCCCCTCAGCATGACCTGTGTGTCGACGCATGATTCAGAAACACTCGGGCAGTGGTGGAAAGACCATCCCGAAGGGGCCAGCAGATTTGCGACCTTTAAAGGCTGGTCTTATAACCCGGAACTTCCCAAAGAGCAGCGCAAAGAGATTCTTTTTGACAGCCACCACACCTCAAGCCTCTTTCACATCAATCTTTTGCAAGAGTACCTCGCCCTCTTCCCAGATCTCGTCTGGGCCAAACCAGAGGACGAGCGAATTAATATCCCGGGCAAGATCCTTCCCACAAACTGGACCTACCGCTTCCGCCCCAGCGTTGAAGAGATCGTGGAGCACAAGGGGCTCCATAAAGAACTCCAAGAAATTTTGGGAAATGATGAATGATGAATGATGAGTGAAAAAAAGAGTAAAGATCGGGCACGCACACGGGCACGGGCACGGGCACGAAAGAAAGAAAAAAGAATCTTCTTCTCTCAGTATTTTCGGTCCTCTCGATGTTAAAAAACTCTCTTTCTTTCGTGCCCGTGTGCGTGCCCGATCCCTCTTCCTCTTATCGTTTCCTAAAAGTGCTTGAGGCTAAGAGAGCATTCCGCTACATTTTCGTGATAAATGCATTGTTGCCTACTCATCGCCCTCTCTCTCTTTGCGCTAGCGCCCCTCGCCAGCAAAGAACTGCGCCCACAGGCTACCCAGGAGACCCACTCTCCGGAGGAAGTTAAGCTTCTCTCTCTTTTCAATAGCCTAGATCCCCTATCGATCACGCAATACCTCGCCTTTTACGAGCTGTATCCTCAGACAAAGCTAGGTGAGAAAGCTCTTCGAAAAGCTTGGGTGCTCCTCAATGGTGGGCAACAGATCGAGGGCCCAGGAAACCTTCCCTTCCCCAAGTTTGATCTTCAAGCGATCATTTCTCTTGTGACAAGGCAGTCTTTTGACCCTCCAGCCGAACTCTCGGATGATCAACTTTTGCTTATTGAAAAATTGGGAGAGACTCTCGCAAATCGAAAATTGAAAGGTCATGCCGCCTGGAAAGAGGAAGAGGTGATTGTGCTTCCATCCGAAGAGATCGACCTTGCACGCGCGCTTCTTCTCAGCCAGTTTTCCGATGCAAAAGATCCCCTCGCATCCCTTCGCCAATATGAAGCCAACCTCGATCTGATGGCGCTGCAGATCCGCGCGCGCCTATCTGCTCATCCAACGCCCGATGAGAAGATCCGCGAGATCAACCGTTTTATTTTTCAGGAGATGCAGTTCCGCTTTCCTCCCCACTCTCTCTATGCGAAAGATATCGACCTTTACACTTTTCTCCCTTCTGTACTCGACAACCGCCAGGGGGTCTGCTTAGGTGTCTCCATTCTTTACCTCTCGCTTGCACAGCGCCTGGAGCTCCCTCTTGAGATTATCACGCCGCCAGGTCATATCTTTTTGCGCTGTGAAAAAACAGAGGTCCCTCTCAATATTGAAACCACCGCACGCGGCATCCACCTTCCCGACGAGACCTATCTCGGCATCAACACAAGAAAACTCGAGCGACGCACCATGCGCGAGGTGATTGGCCTCGCTTTCCTCAACCAAGCCTCTGTCTTCTGGGGAAAAGAGGATTACACCACTACCGTTACCCTTTATGAGAAGGCACAGCGCTACCTGCCTGATGACAAACTTCTCAAAATGTTCCTCGGTCTCAACTACCTCTTCGTCGGCAAAAAAGCACAGGGAAAAGAGCTTCTGAAAGAAGTTCAGAACTTCACCTTCGACCATGAGGTCTCTCCCGATACGATCGTCGATGATTATCTGCGAGGAAAGATCGATGCTGAGGGGATCAAAGTTGTCTTTCTCCCCGTCGACGAAAATCGCGCCTCAATCCTCGAAAAGCAGAAGAAGATCCAAAAAGTTCTCTCTCGCTATCCTCAGTTCCGTGCTGGGTTATTGCAACTCGCGACCACATGGCTCCAGCTCGGACGCGGTAGCGAAGCACTTACAACCTTGCAACGCTACCACGCCGTTGACCCCTCTTCATCCATCGTAGAATACTACCTCTCGCTTGTCTCTCTTCAACGAATGGACTTCTTGCAGGCCTGGGATTTTCTCCAGCGCACAGAAAAAATCACAGCCGCACGCGACCATCACCCCAAAGCCCTCAAAGGGCTGCGACATCAACTCAAGCATCAGTGCCCCGAACCCAGGGGATGAAAAAATGATGAACAAAAGAGAAGAGAGATCGGGCACGCACACGGGCACGGGCACGAAAGAAAGAGGGCTTTTTTAACACCGAGGAGGCCGAAAATCCTGAGTGAAGGAGATTCTTTTTTCTCTCTTTCGTGCCCGCGCCCGCGCCCGTGCCCGATCTCTCTTCTTTTTCGTTCATCATTTCTTCTCTTGCGCTTTTAAGACACCTTTACTACAAGAGAGTTATGCGCCTCACCCTATTCCTCACTCTTGCAACCTGTTCTCTCTGTGCAGAGGTAAACCTCGATCAGCTGATGACACCCGACGAGAAAAAAAGCACAGGCGTTTCCACACTCACTCCTGCGCAAAAAAGCGCACTTGGAGGATGGATCGATCAGCGCTTCACGATGAAAAGTGTGAAAGAGGGACTTTCGATCTCGTTAAATATCAATGGTGGGAAAAGACTACTTCTCAGCGACCACACGCTTTATGAAGTCGCTCCGAGTGATGTTGCCACCGCATCCGCCTGGCTCTCACCAAGCCTTATCCAGATCGTCCCCAGCGGCGATCCTAACTATCCTGACAAGCTGATCAACACGGACACCGGTGTTGGCGTCAAAGCAAAAAAAGTGACCGCGACACCTCCTTCTACACAGAAATAAAGTGTTGCGTTGATTCGTAATTCTCTCCATCGATAACATTTTCGCCTTCAATCATCAAACAATTGGAGGTTGTTATGTCTCTATCACCCGTATCTCTAGGTTCTTCTCTTTCTTTATCTCCAACTACAGAAAGCTCGCGCTTAGCAAATGACAAATCCAAAATCCCCGTATTTATGAGCGGGAAGAATATCATCCCAAAACAGCTTCTAACTCATGTTTTCACTTTCCTATCTGTAAACGAGTCCCTAGTTATTGGAAAGGTTTGCCATAGTTGGAGTCGCGCAAAATACAAGATGGGTAGTGATGAAATTGCAGAGCTAATTGGAGACCAAACCAAGCAGTATGCTTTGAAAACCATTGTGGATCATTGTATGCAATTTCCCGATGTCCGTGAACTCGATTGCAGAACGCTTGTTTTAAACCCAAAAAATCCCTGCTCAGAACAATTGATTCCCATGCTTCTTCGCGCACGAAGAAGCTGGCAGGTCGTAAGACTTCCAGAAACATCTCAACCTGAAGAGAATGGAAACAGCGATTTTTTTAATAAGGTGTTTTTCACAGCTCTTATTCACCTTAATTTTACACCAAATGTAACGACACTCGATCTTCAGACACTAAACCCTAGCGAGATGCGTAGTCCATTCACGGTGATTCACAACCAAAAGATCAATACGACTAAAATTACACACCTTCTTTGTTCAGATGAATATGCGAAGCATAACGTTAGCGACGAAGGAAGCAGTGCGCAAATTCCTCTTGGCTTCCCCAACCTCGAAACTTTAGAAATCGTCGTGCGCACTCACGGCAGAATCTCCATGATTGCAGCACTCATTTCTGACATTCGCCATCTTCATACATTGCGCATCGTAGGTAACTCTCAAAAACCTCCCTTGTCCCTCTTCAGCCAAGGAACCAATATTTTTAAGGTTCCAAAGCCCAAACTCGGAAAAATAGAACTCGTTAATTGCTTTGTTAGCGAAAAAGTGGTCCATTTCCTTAAGAGCATCGGCACTCCCACTTGTGCGCTAATCTTCAAGAACTGCAGCATGCGTTTAGAAAACGCTTCCCTGACTCTGACCGCAAAAGATCTACCCTCCTTTCCGAAGCCGAAGGAGAAGACGGAAAGCAAAAAATCCGCTTAAGGATGCGCGAAGAGAGAAGAACTTCTCTCTTCGCTTCGCTGACTCTTATTTTTGTGAAGCGAACAGGTCTTTGAACTGAGATTGAATGGAGGTCGGAACGACCTCTTCGAGACCTGCTTTGTCATACATCATGAAGTAGGTGCAGGCGATCATGATGCCAAAAGCCGGACTAAAAAGTGCGATGAGTAGCGAAAGGCCGCAGACGAGCGAGCGCTTAAATCCCATCCAGAATTTGTGTGTGAGTTTTTTCACGAAGGGCATCTTGCCGCCGGTGAGTAGCGAGAAGGTGAGCGTGAGTGAGAGAAGAATAAGCGAATAAACTGCCCAAAGAAGATCGGCAACGAAGAGGAGCACAAAGAAGAGGCGTGCAGCGAGGACTGAAAAGAGACGATCGCGAGGAGATTCTGGCTGTTCGATTTTTTCGTGCGAGGCGTTTTGTGCTGCTCGGAGTTTTTCCGCTTCGAAAATGTCGAAAATTGCCATTTGTATTCCTTATTATTTTTTATGTTTTAGCTTGTTCATCCCATTGAGTGCAGCGATTCGAAAACCTTCTGCGTACGTTGGGTAGTTAAAGACCTGGTCGATGAAGTAATCCACACGCGCTTTGAAGCTCATTGCCACTTGCCCGATGTGAATCACCTCTGTTGCAGCCTTACCAATGATGTGGATGCCGAGGATCTCCAATGTCTCAGCATGGAAGAGGATTTTAAATAGGCCCGGATCGTTTCCGGAGATCAGATTGCGCGCGATCTCGTAGTAGTAAGCGCGCCCGACCTCGTAATGATAACCCAGTTCTTTCAGTTGTTTTTCAGTATATCCACACGAAGAAATTTCGGGAATCGTATAAATCCCGATGGGGAAAAAGCTCGGGAAGTGGTGTGTTGTTGCACCAAATGCATGACGCGCAACGAGTCTTCCTTGTTCCATGCTGGTCGATGCAAGTGCAGGTTGTCCGATCACATCACCTGCTGCATAAATGTGCGGCACTTTTGTTTGAAAGAGTGTGTTCACAGGAATGTATCCTTTGCTGTCCAAATCAATTCCTGCATTTTCGATTTCGAGTTGATCCACATTTGCTTCTCTTCCGAGCGCATAGAGAAGCATCTCTGCTTCTAATGTCTCACCATTATTCAGTGTGACTTGCACATGCTTATTTTTGCGCACGACCTCCTCGACCTCAACATTTCCAACAACCTTGAGTCCGAGATCTCCAAGCGCTTTTTGCAAATGCGTACCAATCTCCTCATCAAGAAGTGGAAGAAGATGCGCGCGTTTGTCGATTACGGTCACTTCTGTTCCAAGTGCAGCAAAAAAACTCGCGTATTCGCAACCGACAATTCCACCTCCCAAAACAAGCATCGTTTTGGGGAGATAGTCGATTGCAAGAAGACGCGTGGAGTCCAAAATCTTCTCATTGTCGAAAGGGATGTTCATCGGGTTGCGTGGTTTGGAACCCGCCGCGATCAGAAACACATCCCCTTTTATACTGCGTCCATCCACAACAATTGTCTTATCATTCTCAAAACGCGCAGAACCCTGCACAAGACGGATCTTGTTTTTTTCAAACTGCTTGTGAAGCATCTTGCGCTGCTCTTCAAGAATTTTATTTAACCGGTAGTTGAGGTCGTTAATCGACACGTTGGCTGTCATTGCCTGCTTTCCATAAAAACTTCTCTTATAAAAATCGGTGAGGTCCAGGATCGCTTCTCTCAGCGATTTCGAAGGGATCGTGCCCGAATTGAGCGAGGACCCCCCAATGACATCTTTTTCAACAACGATCACCGATTTTCCTAATTTTGCGGCTTGGATTGCAGCCTTTTGACCTGCGGGCCCCGATCCGATCACAACAAACTCCGCGAACAACTCCTCACGTTCCACAGGGATCCCATCCTTCGTAAAAAAATTAATTTACATATCCAAAAATTGTTGTCCAATAACATTCAACGCGCTATGATGACGTCTCACTATTTTTTCGAGAGAAAATCTATGCCAAGAAGATGTCAAGTGACCGGAAAAGTCCCGATGAAGGGCAGAAGTTATGCGATCCGCGGGATTGCAAAAAAGAAAAAGGGTGTGGGCCTGAAAGTCACAGGCATTAAAAAGCGCCGCTTTAATCCCAACCTGATCAAAAAACGTTTCTGGTTTAGCGAAGAAAACCGTTTTGTGACCCTCACACTCTCTGCACACGGCATGCGTACGATCGATAAGCGCGGGTTAGGTGCTGTCGTCCGCCAAATGCGCACAGCTGGTGAGAAAATCTAATCTCTTAGTTTTTTTATTTCTCATTTGTGGAAGCGCGTGGATTGTATCCACCGCTCCACAACTGACAATGCCCGATATTGACCATCCACTAGTTCTCTACTCCAACCAGTCGCGGCACGACCTCCATAAACTTTTTTCGCGTGCAATTGAGCAAGCAAAAAGCTCATTGCATATCGTAGTATACGCGCTCACCGACTCTAAAATCCTTACCCGCATCGCAGAAAAAGTTGCAAACGGCGTTGAAACTTCTATCTTTTACGACCCAAGTGCAACTCCTCTCCCCCCACCAGGAAGTACACCTGCACGTCTATCGCGCGGTCTAATGCACAGGAAAATTCTCGTTACGGATCTCGAACGCGTCTTTATAGGTTCAGCTAACTTCACGACAACCTCGCTAAAAATGCATGACAATCTGGTGGTTGGACTTTATCACCCGGGGCTGGCTCATTTTTTGCGAGAGCAGAAGAACACGAGCTTTTCCTTCTCTTATGGAAAAACGCAAGGAGAAGTCTGGCTTCTCCCCTCGGAGGGTGCCTTAGAACGGCTACTCGAGCTCATCCGTACAGCAAAAAAAGAGATCTTTGTTGCGATGTTTACACTGACACATCCACAACTTACAGAGGCTCTCATCGCCGCTTTTAACCGTGGCGTTGATGTGCGAGTGGCACTTGACCATTACACAGCGGAAGGCGCCAGTGCCCCTATTGTGGAGCGGCTAAGGGCTGCCAAAATCCCGGTTCTTCTTTCCCAAGGCCAGCAGCTTTTTCATCACAAGTGGGCCTCGATCGACCGCTCGACCTTAATCATGGGCTCTGCCAACTGGACACGGGCCGCTTTTTCAGAGAACCAGGATTGCTTATTGATCCTGCAACATCTAAAATTTGAGCAGAAAAAACAGATTAGAAAGATCTGGAATATTATTGAAATAGAATCGGTAAATTGATATTTTAATCTAATATGGAATCATTTGGCACAATCCTCTCGATGAGCCTTTCGCTCTTTTTGCTGATGGACTCGATTGGTAATATCCCTCTTTTTATTTCGCTACTGAAAGATTATAGCCCCCGAAAACAGCGCCTCATCATTTTGCGAGAGATGTGCATCGCACTCGCCGTCATCATTCTCTTTAATTTTTTGGGAGACACCCTCTTAGATCTTTTAGGGGTGACACCCTATGCCACGATGATCTCTGGAGGCATTATTCTCTTTTTGATCGCTCTAAAAATGATCTTCCCCACAGGACGTGATCCTCATGTGGAATCGTCCCACAAACACGAGCCCTTCATCGTCCCTTTAGCGATTCCTCTCGTGGCTGGGCCCGCTGTTCTCGCTGCGGTTATGCTCTACTCACATGAAACCCCTTCTTATATCACACTGATCTCCGTCTTTTTTGCGTGGGTTCCTTCCCTATTCATTTTACTTGGAAGCTCGATGCTCAAACGCGTCCTTGGCTGGCGCGGCATCTCCGCCTGTGAAAAGCTTATGGGTCTAATTCTAACCCTTCTTGCTGTCGAGATGTTCCTTAAGGGCGTGACCCTATACGTCAACACCAGCCCATGAACAACATCAAACTTCTTGTTTCGTACGATGGTACGGACTATTTGGGTTGGCAAAAAACACGAACGGGCAAGAGCATCGAAGAGATACTCGGAAACGCTTTGCGCGAGATCTTGCGAGAAGAGGTTGAGCTTCAAGCGGCGAGCCGCACAGATCGCGGTGTACATGCTGAAGGACAGGTCGTCAATTTTTTTACACAAACAAACGACTTGCAGCTTGTATACCGCGGCGTAAACGCCGTTCTTCCGCGAAATATTTCTGTGAAAAGCGTCGAGATTGCAGAACCCTCTTTTCATCCAACGCTCAATTCCAAAGGAAAAGAGTACCACTACTTTATCTGCCCTGTTCCCGTGCAACTCCCCTTCCATAGAAGCTTTTCATGGCACGTTCCCACACCTCTTGTGCTAGAAGAGATGGAGAAGGCCGCGCAGCTTCTACTCGGCATGCGTGATTTTTCCGCGTTTTGCAATGAGCAAGCCGATTCCAAACGCAGCGGCATCTGCACGCTTAAATCAATCAAACTGGAAATGCAAGAAGATGGTCGTCTGCTGATCGCCGTGATCGGCGACAACTTTCTCTACAAGATGGTGAGAAATCTCGTCGGCACGCTTGTCTATGTCGGCATGGGAAAAATCAAAGCCGAAAATATTCCCCACATCCTAGAAAGCCGCGACCGCACCCAGGCGGGCGTAACCGCACCCGCGCATGGACTGCTCTTGAAGCGCGTTTTCTACTAAGCTCGTCGAGAGAGTCCCTTCTTCCGAATTTTCTTAGTATCTTTGGTCTTGTAGTCCATCCCAGGTTCAGGAATTTCAATACGTTCTGTTCTGAGTGTGATTTTACCTCTTCTGTGGACGACAATGTCCTCGAATCCCACTCTTAAATCTTCGTAAAACTTCCCCATTTTCCTATCTCCGCTTAACCATTTCGGCAAATTTCTTAGACATCCACGCTCGCGAAAATTTAACGCGCTGATTATCAATATTTCTCGTTAAAAATAAAGAAAATTTTACCCAGCGATTGCACATTAATTCCGGGAGCCGTATATCCCATCAATATGGCTGCAACACCGGCACCTCAAAACAAAGAGCATCTTGAAAAGCTTTGGAACGCGTATGACGCGTTCGCAAAGTTTGACAATGCGATTATTTTCGTGACTTCGGATCTCTTTGCATTTGAAGAGTATTTGAAGGTCCATTCTGGACCACTGCCCTCGAACCTCGTAAAGCAGTTTGCTCAAGATTTTGAAGAGCTCAAACAGGACGCCGAGACGCTGAAAAAGCATTACAACTTCCCAAGCGCGGAAGAGAGCGTCAAAGAGATCTGGGAAGAGACCGATGAGCTTTCCCACAAAAGCTTTGAAAAAATGATCCGCTCTCACGACCTCACCCACCTCGAACGCGCTCTAGAAAAATGGTCTCAAGGCCTCACCAGTCACTGGCGAAAAAATCTATCCTCCCTCGGAAAGGTTGTTCTTGAAAAGATGACCTCCCTCGAACAAGAGCTCCAAAGCTAACGCATCAAAATTCTTAAAGAAGAAAATAGACGTGCGAGGACAAGTCCTCGACTCTTAATTCCAACTGCGAGACGACGCGCGAGGGGGGACCCAACCGACAGGTTGGGGAAGTGAGCGCGCGAGCAGCCCGACGACTCAGATCGCACAGAAAAATCCTAGCACAGGAGAGCGGAGCGAGCGGGGTAGTGCTTGGCACACCCCGCCTCCGAGTACAGGATTTTTCAAAGCGAGGTGAGGCGCAAGAGGGCTGCGGAGACCAGCTAGAGTGCCGGTGGCACTCTAGCTTTGCGAAGCAGTGGAACACGGACATGCAATGCCGTGTTTCCGCACGTCTATTCAACCTATCAGATTTTAATGAGTCCATTCTAACAAAAGATCTCCTACGGCTAGATTTTTAGCCCTAATTCTAGTAGACTGATCACCTATGATTTCACGTAATGACCCCTGCTGGTGTGGAAGTGGAGCAAAGTGGAAAAAGTGCCACTTTCCGAAGGAGCCACCTGAAGATCACACCTACCTCTCCCAGCAGTATCTAAAAAAATACGGAATTATCGTAAAAAATGCGGAGCAGATCGCGGGGATCCGTCACGCTTGCAAAATCGCCGCGACTGTTCTCGACAAGACCTGCAAGATGGCAAAAGCAGGCGTGACGACAAATGCGCTCGATGCCTACGCGCATAAACTCCAGATCGAAGCGGGAGCAAAACCCGCCCCTCTCGGTTACGGCTCCCCTCCTTTTCCTAAAAGCATCTGCACCTCTCTCAATGAGGTGATCTGCCATGGAATTCCTGATGACAAACCTCTAAAAGAGGGGGATATCATAAATATCGATGTCGCCTGCTCTATCAACGGGTATTTTGGCGACTGCAGCGCGATGGTTTGCATTGGCAAGGTGGATGCAGACAGGCAGCGCGTTGTCGATGTCTCGCACGAGTGCTTAATGCGCTCGATGGCGATCTTAAAACCCGGCGTTCTTGTGTGTGAAATTGGAGATGTGATCGAAGATTATGCCAGACAGATGGGCTGCTCTGTTGTCCACCAGTTTGCGGGCCATGGAGTCGGCATTGAGATGCATGAGCCTCCCCAAATCCCTCACCATTACAACCGGATCCAGATCCCCCTCGTGGAGGGCATGACCTTCACAATCGAGCCAATGATCAACGCAGGTGTCGCCACCGGCGTCATTGACAAGCGGGATGGCTGGACCGTCCGGACAGAGGATGGTCGTCCTAGCGCCCAGTGGGAACACTCTATTCTCATTACCGCTTCCGGCTATGAGATTCTCACAAAAATATAATTATTATTATATTGTTTTTGATTTATATTTTTTAGTAAAATATTAGCCTTAAAACAAAAAAAGTAAATTATGTCTTTACAATCTGTTCAGGCCGCAGCCCGCCCTCAAGAAGTTCAAGAAAGTTATTGGCAGACCTGCTCCGTCACCTTTCATCAGACCGTCGAAACCATATACAACTACGTCACACAGATATTGAAGATCTTTTATTTGCTCGGTTACATGCTTTATGCAGGATGCTGGGAAGGAAGAGATTTTTCAGCTCTTGGAGGTCGAGAAGCAGACGCAAACTTCTCTCGTGTTTTTCGCCGGATTGTACAAGATCCTATCGGACAAATTGACCAGGTCATCGATCCAGCTTTGAATCCTCAACATTTTCAAGCATCTATTGGTGAGAATCTCGCCATTCCTGCCGCTCCCGCAATCGATACGGCCGTATTAAACAGGCTTTTTGACGAGCTGATCAATGTAACCGACCCTCAAAGCCCAAATTATATCGATCCATCTACAATCGTCGATGATCCAGATGCACCCGCCACGTATGCGCAGCTCAAAGAAGGCCTCCCAAAGTTTCTTGCCTGGATCGGTGAACATCAGAGCTACTCGACCGAACTCCCGAATATGCTTAGACACATCACACTTGAGCTGGTAAAGGTTGAGAATCCTCATCCCCCTCATGTTAGACGTGAGTGCTTGCTCGATCTCGCCCGCGCGGGATTTAGACACTGCCCCACGCTGATGAATGGCCGCACGCAAGTCTGGTATGAGATCTTAAAAGGCGAAGTGGAGACGAAAACCCTTCCGGAAAAGATCTTAAGCATCTTGCACGATTTCCGCAGAGACACTCTTTACAACAAGATGTCAGGCCAAGATGTGCACTACTACCAAGAGTATTTGGTAAGCATCGGAACACATCTCGGGATCAAAATGGCCGCTGTCGCGGATAACGACGATCCCTACCTCATGATTACCCTCGCACCGAAATACTCTCTTCCTGCTTTTTTCCGCGAATATACGCCCCAGGCCATTGTGAATGTTCTCTCCCTCGCCCTCAACGGCGTTGCAAGAAACCCAGCTCATCCCTGGGAACGCACAGGAAGGAAAATTAACTTTGCGGAGACTCAAGCATGGCTACAAGAGCAACTCCCCGAAGGTGGAACCGTTCAAGATTATCTTGATCCGCAGGCAGGCACGCTCACAAGAGAGGGCGTGATTTTCATCCTACAGAGATTGCAGGTCTTTAACAACAACAGGAACATAGCTTAAAAAATATGGCCCTTCAACCACTCCCAGCATCGCCTTGTTACCAACTTCCAACACAACTCGCGCTTAACGCGTTAAACAGCTTTTCTCTCATCGATCTCTTCGATGATGCGTTGGCAAATCTTCTCTGTTTAGAAACGTACACGCATGGCACGTCCCCTCGCAACTACTTTGGAATTTTAGCGCGCGGCGCAGACCCACGGTTAGGCGGAAGAGAGGATATGGGTGAAGGAGGGTTTGATCGTTCCCGAGAACATGTAAGACCTTCTACCGAGGAGTGGAACTCTAGAGGGAAATTTTATGTCATGACTGATAATATGACCATGACTGCGTCAGGAGTCGGCATGATTGATGTTCCCCTTGCAAGAGTTTTGAAAAAGACAGCACCAAGAGGATACGCACTCATTTGCACAGCCGGCGAATGCACCCAACCACAAACCGATTGTCTTTGGAAATTCTCAGGAATCGTATCGGCTTTTGCTCTCAGTACTTTTTCACCTACTCTGAAATTCCGCTTCTCCCCTGAAAATACGGCAGGACGATTTCAACGAGACCCCACACACAACGAAGGAAACATTGCTTCATTTACTGAGCAGCCTATTGCATCCGATCACATCGGTCTTTACGGAACATTAGCGCATGCGTTAGATGGGAACTTAATCGACCGTATTCAGAATGATCCTTGGAGATTTGCCGAGGGATTAGTAGAGCTTGTTCTCGTCGTGGCACTTGCTATTCTTGTGGTCGCAACCCTTGCAACCAGCTCGACAGCGGCGACAGTTCTTGCGGCTCTTCTCACTTACGAAACGGCTATTTGCATCGGTCGTTTTGTAGTCCCTCTCTTGTTCGGCTTAATTGCTGAACTACCCACACCTACGCCTGAAGCACAACCCCAATCAGCAGCTGTTTAGTTGACACAATGTATTCAATTAGGATACATTAAGCCTCAAGTGAGAACAGTGTGGCGATTAAGAGCTTTAGACACAAAGGCCTTAGAAGGTTTTTTGAATCCGGAGAAAAGTCTGGCATTCAAGCAGCTCACTCCAAAAAAATTGAACGTGTTTTAGATCGTCTGCATAACGCTTCGGAAGTAAAAGATATGAACGCTCCTGTTTACGATTTTCACCCGTTGAAGGGAAATCTAAGGAACTTTTATTCGGTTCACGTAAATGGCAACTGGACGATCATTTTCCGTTTTGAAGATGGTGATGCAAGCGATGTGGACTTAATCGACTATCACTAGAGAGGAATCTATACATGACAAAAAAACGTAAGCCTACCCACCCAGGAATTATCCTGAACGAAGATTATATCAAACCTCTGAACTTGAATTTGCAAAAGCTTGCAGAGCGCTTGTCTATCACACGAAATACTTTATTTAAGATTAGAGCAGGAAAGGCCAGGGTCACCCCTGCAATTGCTCTTTCTTTAGCCGAAGCATTTGACACAACACCTCAGCTCTGGTTAAACCTTCAGACAAATTACGACCTCTGGGTCGAAGAACACGAGCATGTCCAGGTGAAGCCCATTCTTAAAAATGGCATGATTCTTCCAATCCGACAAAATATCGGAATCACAAGAGCCTTCGCTTAGATTTTTTACACCGGGCCTCATAAAAGACCATTGCGTCAAGCCGCGATGAAGAAAAGCGGTGACAAGTCACACGCACTCCAAAAAAACTAAGAGTGGTTTGCCGCAGTAAGAATGCCGGTAATTGTTAAGAATCCCTGTTCGAAGCGATCAAGGCCAAAGTGTTCGTTAGGAGCATGGATGTCATCATCATCGAGGCCCATGCCAAAGAGAACTGCTTCGGCGGAAGACGCCTCCACAAGTGCAGGAACAATAGGAACTGTTGCGCCACACATCTGAAACTGACAGGGTTTTCCAAATACCTCTTCGAGTGCCTGCTGCGTCATTTGCACGGCGCGCGTAGTGGAGGAGGTGCTAAAAGCCGCAGCGCCTTCAAAGATCTGCGCCTCTACCTGGACTCCTTTCGGTGCCTCTTGCTTAAGAAAGGCAACAATGCTCTCGGCAATTTCTTTGGGATCTTGACCTGCCACAAGTCTACAGGAGAGTTTAGCTTCTGCTTTTGCGGGGATCACGGTCTTTACGCCCGCACCTGTATAACCGCCTACGAGTCCATTCACTTCGAGAGAGGGGCGAAACCAGTTGGCCTCGAGGGGGGAAAATCCCTCTTCCATACAAAAAGCTGTGACACCAAAGGCGTTGGCATACTCGGCTTGATTAAATTGCATGCTCAACTTTGCGCGCTCTTCTTTCGAAGGAACACTCACGGTATCGTAGAAGTGCGGCACGCGGACTTTTCCTTTTTCATCCCAGAGTTTTCCAAGGGTCTCTGCAAGTGCGCGGTTTGGATTGAAGGCGATGCCTCCATGTACGCCAGAGTGAAGATCGATGCGCGAAGATTGAAAAGTGACGCTTAGCGAGACAAGACCGCGCATGCCGAGTGTGATTGCCGGAACATTTTTTTTCGGTAGACCAAAGTCGATGACAAAGAGGTGGTCTGCCTTAAGATCCACCTTCTTGCTCTTCAGAAACGCAAGAGTCCCTCGGCTCCCACTCTCCTCTTCACCTTCGATGAGTATTTTGATGTTCACCCGTTTCTCTTTGCACAGTTCTAAAAAGGCGCGCAGGGCCGTTACAGAATAAAAACACTGGCCCTTGTTGTCTTGTGCTCCTCTTGCATACACCTCGCCATCTCGGATTACGGGTTTGAAGGGATCGGAACGCCAGAGTTCGAGTGGGTCGACGGGTTGAACATCGTAGTGCTGGTAGATTAAAACGGTGGGGCGGTCTGGCCCTGCAGAGAGCTCTGTCGCAAAGATGACAGGAAGGCCTGTTGTGTCGATGACACGACTTTGCAAGCCTATTTGCGTTAAATAATCTGAAAGCCACTTTGCGGTATTGCGCGACTCTTTTTCAAAGGCGGGATCAGTGCTGATACTGGGAAAACTTAAGAAGGTAAAAAAATCGCGGAGGACCTCGTCCCGATGCTTCTCATACCATCGTTTATAATCGGATATCGTCATCGATAATCTCCTGTGCGCTTTCGATGAGATAGGCTGCCAGGCAGGCATCTCCCTCGTAGCTCATCTCCACCTGCATGTTTCCATTGGCAGACGGTTTTTCACAGGTTATCAGAATGTAACAGGCGTGATTTTTTTCTAAGGCTTTTTTGATATCTCGAGGAACTTTACCACGCGCCCAGTGCGCCTTCTTTAAAAGATTATTCAGTAATTTACGCATGCGATTTAAATTTTTGTTCCTCTTTATTGGTCCTAAATCGCACAAGCCGATTTTATGCGCAAACAAAAACATTTAGTCATCTTGACAGAGACGAATAAATGGGTTAAATTATTGTTTCTTAACGGAGTAAATATATGGCCTTTTTAAAAAGAATCTTTTTATTCCTTGTGATCAACGCACTTGTCGTTGTCACCCTCTCGCTCGTCCTCAATATTCTCAATGTACGCCCCTATTTGACTGCTTATGGAATCGACTACAAATCTCTCATGACCTTCTGCTTAGTCTGGGGAATGGGAGGCGCGCTGATCTCGCTTGCTCTCTCACGCGTCATGGCAAAGTGGCTGATGGGCGTAAAAATTATCGATGAAAAGACGGCAGGTCCAGAACTTCGTTCGCTTTTAAACATGGTTCACAAGCTCGCCCGCGAAGCCAATTTGTCGATGCCTCAGGTAGGAGTCTACGACTCTCAAGAGGTGAACGCTTTTGCAACGGGTCCTACCAAGCGACGTTCGCTGATTGCAGTCTCCCGCGGACTTCTTGAAAAGATGTCTCCAGAAGAGGTTGAGGGTGTTCTTGCCCATGAGATGAGCCACATTGCGAATGGCGATATGGTGACCATGACCCTTCTCCAAGGGATTGTGAACGCGTTTGTGATGTTTCTTGCACGCATTCTTGCCTCGATCTTCTCAGGCCTCGGAAGAAACCGCGAGCAGTCAAACAACTCCTCTTATCTCTCCTACACGATGATGGTCTTTGTCTTTGAAATCGTCTTCATGATTCTCGGGCAGCTCGTCGTTGCTGCCTACTCTCGTTTCCGAGAATTCCGCGCAGATGCTGGTGGTGCAAAGCTTGCAGGCAAAGAGAAGATGATCTCTGCCCTTGAGTCGCTTCTCGCTACACAGAAAGCCAAAAGTGGTCTTGCAGAGAAGCCAGCCATCGCGGCTTTCAAAATCTCCACGCGTAATAGAGGTGGTTTTCTGTCGCTCCTAGCAACTCACCCTCCTCTTGAAAAGCGCATCGAAAGATTGCGGGAAGTGCAGATCTAAAGCGTCTGCTTTAGATCTTAATTTTTCACGGGTTCGAGGAGAGCGACGTGGTGGTCTAGGGTGAGAAGCTTGCTCTTCTCGATGGTGTAGACCGCTTCGGGCTGGATGATTTCGCAGAGGTTTTTAAGGCTTTCGCACTTCAAGACGATGAAGTCGATATCCGCAAGAGAAGAGAGTAGAGAAACAAACTCCTCGTCGGGATCATTGTCACGCACATAGACGATCAGCTTTCTCTGTTCGCCCTTTCCGGAGAGTTTGCGGATGGTGCGGAAGACCAGATTGGACATGCCGCTTCCACTCTCGAGTCCGAGAATGACGAAACGTTTTCCTTTCAAAGCTTCTTTCAAAGCAAAGAGGTGCTCCTCGTCAAAGATCTTATTCTCCACATCGAATTCAAGAAGGCGTGTAGCCATATCTGCGAGGCAGATACGCGCACATCCGAGCCTTTCGATAGCGATGCCAGCCGCAATATTGGCGAGCTGTGCTGCATCTTTGATATCGAGATTGTTCGCAAGAGCCATGCTGATCATGGCGAGGGCGGTATCGCCGGCCCCTGTGACATCTTTGACCTCTTTGGAGCGTACAGGGAAATCAAAGCGATCTCCCTTTCTGCCAAAGAGGGAGATTCCCTGTTCTCCTCGTGTAATGAGGAGCATATCGACATAACAGGATTGCAATATTTTAGCAGCGACCTGATCGAGAGAAGTTTCGCGTGGGAGCTTCGCCGCAGTATAAGCTTCAGAGAGGTTCGGTTTGAGAACTGTTGCGCCTTGGTACTTGGAAAAATCGTCGCCTTTAGGATCAACGATAACGGGAATATTGCGCGCTTTTGCGAGCTCGAAAAGGGTCATGAGGAGAGAACGAGAAAGGAATCCCTTTCCATAGTCCGAAACGGCAATAATCTGTACTGTTTCAAGAAGAGCGGGAAGTTTTTCGACGATCCGCTGTTCTAAATCTTCCGCAAGAGAAGAGATCGTTTCAGAATCTACGCGAAGCACCTGTTGAGCATCGGCGATGAGTCGGTTTTTTACGGGGGTGCGGTACCCCTTTTCTCTAAAAAGGCCAGTTGTATTGACGCCTTCACGCTCGAGTTCGGAGAAGATCTTTTCTCCTGCTTCGTCAAAACCGATGCGCCCTACTGCTGATACTTTTGCGCCTAAAGAGATCAGATTCAAAACGACGTTTCCGGCGCCACCTGGACGGCTTTCCTCTTTCTCTACATGCAGCACAGAAACAGGCGCCTCAGGCGAGATCCTTTTCACTTTACCGGTTGTGTAGGTATCGAGCATGAGGTCGCCGACGACAAGGACGTGGGCAGAAGAGAAGTGGCTCAGTTTCCCGATGAGTTTTACCATCGTTCATCCTGTATAAGGTAGTTGCTGGCATAATCATCCACAGCACTTTCGACAGTGTAGCTAAACGGCGGTTTCTTTGTATGAGCGAAGAACTTGTTCATGTCTGCGCAGGTGTAGTTCTGGTATTGTGCAGCAAGGTTTGCGGGCATCTCGATATATTCAATTTGTACGGGTCGTTTAACAGCTTTAAAAAGCGAAGAAGCAAGATGTTTCCACGTGGTTGCCTCTCCCATTCCGATATTGTAAATTCCGCCGAGAGAATTATCTAAAAAATCACAGGTCGCTTTAACCGCATCTTTGACATAGATGAAGTCTCTTTTCTGCTCTCCATCTCCAAAGCGTGCTGGATCTGAGGATTTAAAAAGTCGAATTTTTCCCTCTTGCATCACATTCGGAAGCATTTTGTACACCATGGAAGCCATTCGTCCTTTGTGATTCTCATTAGGTCCAAACACATTGAAGTATTTAAGACCGACGATCTGATCGAGCACGCCTTGACGCTTAGCCCAAAGATCAAAGAGGTGCTTGGAAAATCCATACAAGTTCAAGGGTTTGAGTTCATCCAAGAGTGCATGGTCATCGGAAAATCCACGGCTGCCATCCCCATATGTGGCAGCAGAAGAAGCGTAGATGAACCGAATGCCGTGATTTAGGGCGTATTCTGCGAGACGGATCGTATAGCGGGTATTGTTCTCGAGAAGAAAGTCGCCATTTTTCTCCAGCGTATCCGAACAAGCTCCGAGATGGATGATCGCTTGGATCTCTTTTTCTCTACCCTTGAGCCAATCGAAGAGAGCGTGTTTGGAAATAATCTGAATGAACTTTTTTCCAACGAGGTTTTTCCACTTGTCGCCCTCTTCGAGATCATCGACGAGCAAAAGTTTTTCAAACCCTAATTCATTGAGATGACGTACTGTGCAAGAGCCGATAAATCCAGCGGCACCCGTTACGATAATATAGCGATCATTCATCTTATTTTAACCATCGAACTGATGAGATAAGGAAAGATCGGGCACGGGCGCGGGCACGAAAGAGAAAAAGAAAGAAACACTCTTCTGATTCTTTCGACCATGTTCATTCAGTGCATGCCGTTAATCACGTTCATTTCCTTCGGGCGCTCTTTCTTCTTTTTCGTGCCCGTGCCCGCGTGCGTGCCCGATCCCTCTTTTATCTTCCGTCGATCACTTCTTCCTTACTCTGCAGGCTTTATCTCTTTTTGTGGAAGAGGAGTTTCGCTTTGAACAGTCAGCTTGAATGTCGCAGGGATACCCTCTTTAAGCCGCAGGTTGATCGTAAAATCGCCGAGGGTTTTGATCGGTTGTTGAAGAACCACGTTCTTCTTCTCGATATTGATCCCCTCTTTTTCAAAGAGGCTTACGATATCCGGTGCGGAAACAGAGCCATACATGTGTCCATCCGGATCGACTTTCACGAGGATGGTGAGCTCTTTTCCATTGATCTTCAGAGAGAGTGCTTCCGCTTCTTTCTTATCGACTTCCGCACGTTTCGCCCGCTCTTCTTGAAGACGAGCTTGCATACGAAGGGTGTTTTTGTCGGCGATCACTGCCAGTTTTTGAGGCAGAAGAAAATTGCGCGCAAAGCCAGGTTTTGCTTTGACAACTTCGCCACTTCTTCCAAGATCATCGACATCTTCAACAAGTAGTAATTGATAATTCATCGTTCAACCTTGATTTAGTCTTGTCCCACAAAAGGCAAAAGAGCCATGTGTCTTGCTCTTTTGATCGCTCTTGAGAGTTGTGTTTGGTGATAAAAAGAGACGCCTGTAATGCGGCGTGGGATAATTTTCCCTCTCTCCGTAATAAATTGCGTAAGGGTGTTCAGATCTTTGTAGTCGATATGTCTTATGCCCGCTGCAGTGAATGGACACTGTTTGCGTTTGCGGACGAAGGGACCCTCAGGAATCGCTCTCTTTTGCGGTCCTGTGCCACGTTCACCTCTTTCGCCTCTTTCACTTCGGTTTTGCGTCATCGTTGTCATCTTTATATTCCTCACTCTTGAACGATGGGTTTAAATTCTAATGTCTCTAAAACCTTCTCTGTGCGAAGGGTTAAAAAGCGGATGAGATCCTCATTGAGGTGGTACTCTCTCCACATCTCTTTAATTGAAGGTGTGGCCACTGAGAAGTAGATGAGGTAGTAGTGCCCTTCACGTTTGCCATTGATCTCGTAAGCGAGTTTACGCCGTCCTTGATCGTGAATTTTATGCACCTCTCCCCCCCGTTCAGTAATTCCCCCGAGGACCTTATCGAGAGCTTTCTGACGCGCTTCATCGCTGAGTGTTGTGCTCAGAATGTACATGCCTTCGTAAAGCTGATTTTTTTGTTTTGCCATCTTTCCTTATTCTCCTGTTTCTTTCCTTTCCACGTTGAAAGCGCGCATAGCACTCTCGATTCCCGAAGCGAGCCACATCTCTATTGCGGAAGCGGCTCTTTCTGCCACCTGAGGCAGCTCTTTCTTCTCTTCGGCCGTAAATTTACCTAAAACGTAATCGGCAAGCTTCTGCTCACCTTGTCTTCCAATCCCGATACGGAGCCTTGGATATTCGTCTGTGCCCAAATGCTCCTTCACACTTTCAAGCCCGTTATGACCACCGCTGCTCCCCTTCCCTCTAAAGCGCAGCTTTCCGAAGGGAAGCGCGATATCGTCGCAAACGACGAGAAGGTCTGAGAGCGCGACATCAAAATACTCTTTGCACGCGCGAATCGCTTCACCACTACTATTCATGTAGGTAAGCGGCAGAAGCAAAAAGAGCTTCTTTTGAGCGAGCTGCCCTTGTGCCAGATCCCCGATAAAACCTGCGGCATGTCGGAAGGAGAGTCCCTGTTTTTTTGCAAAGGCTCTTACAGCTTCAAACCCGATGTTATGCCTCGTCTCATCGTACGCAGAACCTGGGTTTCCAAGTCCGGCAATCAAACACTTCTGAACACCGCCTCCACTCATGCTACTCAGCCGTCCTTACACTTTCGCCACGACGATGAGTACTTCGGTCTCCTTAGCAAGCGGACGCACCTTTTCAGGAACCTTAAGGTCTGCAAGGCGTTTCACCTGCCCAATACCGAGATCCTTTACATCCACAACAAATTCTGAAGGAATGTGCTTAGGCAAACACTCAACTTCTACAAAACGGACGACCTGTCTGAGAGTTCCGCCGAGTTTTACACCCACGCAGTCAACTGCGCCAGTAATGGTAATCGGCACTTTGATCTTAACGAGAACATCATCGTTGAGCTCTTCGAAATCGAGGTGGGAGACCTCATAACGAGTGATCTCATATTGGACTTCTTTAACGATCGCTTTTTGCTGTTTATTGCCTGCTACAAGTGTGAATACGGTCGTCGGAAGTTGACCGGATTTTACTTTTCGCATCAAGGCGCCATATTCGCTACCATTGACAATGATCTTCTCGGGGGTTTTACCGGGAGCATACACGATGCCCGGAATGTTCCCTTCTCGTCTGATCTTTTTCACATCGCTTTTCTTTTCACCAGTGCGGCTGGTCACAGTTAATTTCATAACTTCTCCATTTCCATTAAAGCTTTAGCAAGAGCAGTGAACTTCCATTCACCACTCATCTTTCAGATGACAACTACGCTCTATTATACAGGGAGGAGATCGACTTTGCGCCGACGATAGAATCTATCGCCTTTGCAAAAAGAGGGGCAGCAGATACAACCTTAACCCTCTTGTCACCAAACTTTGGCGGCAGGGGTATCGTGTTGCTTACCAACATCTTTTCAATCGCACTCTCCTCAAACGCCTTACCGCTAAAAATACCATGAGTGACTGCAGCAAATACGCGCTTTGCGCCTGCTTTTTTGCACACCTTGGCCGCGGCCTCGAGCGTCTGACCTGTCGAGCAAATATCATCGACGATCCAGACATCTCTATCCTTCACGTCCCCTATCAGGGCATTCATCTCGACACGTTTTGCACTCAATCGACGCTTATCCACAATCGCATAGTCGCATTTAAGCGCCTCTGCAAAGGATCTCGCTAACTTGATGCTCCCAACATCGGGGGTCACCACCGCGCATTTGGCCACTCCCCGCTGCTTGATCGCCTCCACAAAGAGAGGCATCGCATAGAGATTGTCCACTGGGATGTTGAAAAACCCCTGAATCTGCTCTGTATGCAGATCCATTGTGAGTACCCGTGTAACCCCAGCTCGTTCAAGAAGATCAGCCACAAGTTTTGCCGTAATCGGCTCTCGTGCAGTTCCCTTGCGATCTTGACGGGCATACCCAAAGTAGGGCAAAACCGCCACGATCGATCGAGCCGAAGCGCGTTTCATCGCGTCGACTAGTATGAGCAATTCCATGAGATAGAGATTGGGATGTCGTGCGACGGATTGCAAAAGAAAAACATCCCTACCACGGACGTTGTCTAAAACATGAACGCCTATCTCACCATCTGGAAAAGTCTCAATCTGAATCTTTCCAAGCTGCACTCCAACCGCTTCCGCAATCTGCTGGGAAAGCTCCGGATGGGAGGTTCCTGCAAAAAGCATGAATCCATTGTCGTTGTGCATCTTTTTATACTCTTGGGGCGGAAGGATTCGAACCTCCGAATGGCGGTACCAAAAACCGCTGCCTTACCACTTGGCGACGCCCCACCTAAAATTTCAGAAGGACCATGCTACTCATCAGAAGATTTTAAAGCAAGAAGAGCGCTGAGGAGCGCCGTGGGATAGAATGGACGAAAACCAATCTAATAAGGTGTTGTTAGTAAATGGTGAATTTTACCACCGAGATCACCGAGGCGCTTCGCGCAAGAAAAAAATATCAAGATGATAGGATGGACCAAACAGAGAAAGAAAAGAGTAAAACTATCTTTTTACCCTGGCCATCATGGCCATCTTGTTATTACTTCTTCATCTCGGTGCTCTCGGTGTGCTCGGTGGTAAAATCACACCGTTTGCGCAACAAGATCTTTAACGTCCGTTTTCGTCCATTGAGGCCTGTCCTTTGTTCACAGTTTTTTTGAAACGCCGAGAGGCCTGATGGTGTTCAATAATTGGAATTTGGACGTTGTGGTCGTCCAGAGGATGTCCAGGAATCTTTACATACGAGAGAGGGAGTGAGCGCACATCTGCTTTGAGATCATTTGCGAGAATGATATCGCGGAGCGCGGTCTGCTCCCAAAACTCCTCTTTGCGGTCCTCTTGCATCAAAACTTTTACACACCCTTGTGCCCACCTGCGCAGGAGTTCAAGAGATTTTTCCGTCGTGTTGACGAAAAGTGTGCCTGACATGACTTTGGAAGGATGGTCCGAGGCAAGATCATCATTGATCCGCACGGCGAGATCTGCGGAAAATTCGTCAAGAAATGATGGCTTTCGCACAAAGACTGCATCCGCATCGACCCAGAGGAGCTTTTTATTGAGCTCTTGCATTTTCTGATAGAGAAAAAAAGGTTTAAAAGCACAGTTGAGCTCCCAGCTCCCAAATGAGTCGATCCCCTCTATCGAGGTCTCAAGACCAAAACGTCTGCAGGAATCGATAAGCGCTTGCACCTCTTGTTCATAGGGCGTGTTTTTTGTGAAGAAAGAGACGATGACGGGAAAGCTATCCATGAAATCCCCTCGATTTAAAATGAAAAGTCAAATATTTACTACTATATGCACATCTTACATATCGCAACAGAGCTTGCCCCTATTGCAAAAGTCGGAGGACTTGCTGACGTTCTCTATGGTCTTTCGAAGGAGCTCGTTCGAAAGGGACATCAAGCAGAGGTCCTTATTCCAAAATATGACTCTATTGATTACAGCCAATTAAAACATCTGAAAGTTGAGATGCGGGATGTGACCTGCACTGAGGGTACGCAGCAGGTCCACAATACGATCTGGTCTGGAGAACTTGATGGTCTTCGTGTTCTTCTTTTAGAACCACACCATCCCCATTACTACTTCAGCCGCGGCAAAATTTATGGATGCAGCGACGACATAGAAAGATTCACCTACTTCTGCAAAGCAGCATTAGAATATCTCCAGAAAGCAGGGATCTCCCCTGATGTTTTGCATCTTCACGACTGGCCGACAGCGCTGATCGCCCCGCTCTGCAAAGAGGTGTATAACCCTCTTGGCCTAAAAACCGGAGGCGTTGTTCTCACAATTCATAATTTGGAGTACCAGAGCAAATGCCAACCGCAACAGATCATGCGCGTAGGTCTTCGTGGAGAGAATCCGCTTATGCGCGAAAAGCTACAAGACCTCATCGTCAATGGAACCGTCAACCTACTCAAGGGGGGGATCGAATACGCCGACTTTGTTACTACTGTCTCTCCCACATATGAAAAAGAGATTAAAACTCCTGGAGGCGGGGTCGGTTTAGATACCGTTCTTCATAAACACGATAAAAAAATCAAAGGAATCCTGAATGGAATCGACGAAGATTTTTGGGATCCAGAAAAGGATTCTCTTCTCATCAAGCGCTACCGCACACACAATATCACTTCGCCTGAAGAGTTGATAATGGTCCAAGAAGGTAAGAAGGAGAACAGAAAATATATCCGCACACACTTCGGCTTGAAAGAGGAGAACGCACCACTCGTCGCCTCCGTCACACGCCTCTCTTCCCAAAAGGGGCCCGAACTCATTCTCTACGCATTAAAACGCGTTGTGAAAAAAAGCGGCCAGTTTGTGCTATTGGGTTCAGATCATGGTTCGAAAACGGAAAAGGATTTTCTCGCACTGCAGGGCTTGGAGAAAAGAGTGGGTATCAGTGTCGATCGCGACGAAGCACTTGCCCACCTCATCTTTGCTGCTGCCGACATGTTTCTCATCCCTTCTCTGTATGAACCGTGCGGACTTACACAAATGATCTCTCTCCGCTATGGGACTGTGCCCATCGTGCGCCGTACGGGCGGCCTTGCAGATACGATCTTTGATGTTGATACAGCAGAGCTTCCTGAAAATCTGCGCAACGGTTTTAACTTTGATTTTTATGATACAGGGGGCATCGACTGGGCTCTTGATCGTGCGCTTGAGTGCTGGTCGAAAGATCGGAAAAAATGGGAAAGACTCATGCTGAACGGAATGAGGCAGGACTTCACCTGGAAAAAACCCACAGCCGCCTACCTCGAAATCTATTCTAATCTCATCCAAAAAAAGGCAAAAGTCGCCTAAACATGATTTCAGTGCGATAAGCGATAGGCGGCAACCATGAGCCTAAAGAAAGAAACGCGGCCGCGCATATAGCGCTCGCCAATATCTACTAGAGGACTAATGCGTGTCGTGTATCTGGTGACGCAGGGCAAAATTTCATTATAGCCGAATGGTCGTGGAAAGATATTTCTAAAAAGCGCAACAACGGCCACCGCAATGTTAACCATGGAGATGACCGCGCCAATAAAAGTAGCCGAAACGATGACCAATTTATGATCATTCGTCAGTCTTTCCGGATTTATACAGAGAATGAGGCTGCCTGGAAGCGCCAAAACCAGACGAAAAACCGTTTCGACAAGCGAGGCTACAACGACCGCGGCAAAGCAGAGTTCACCAACAATTTTTCTCCCAATAGATTCAATGACGTTCATCTCGGAAGAACCATTTCTCAGGTCGATTGTTCGAGTCATGAGATTAAGCGACGCAGAAAAAAGAAGAGCCCCCTCTGAACGTCCTAGATTGTCCAAAGAAAATGTCATGATTTCAAAGATAATACAAGAGACGGGTGTTGAATGAAACCCTTAGTCTAGTTGAATCCAGCTTTTAAAGATGGCGGAGATCCTATGGGCCTTCTATCGATAGTCCACCTTTGGGGAGGAACATCCTGAATATCTTCGTCATTTTCTTCATAGTCATATTCATAGCAGCAGGATTTGTCGGGATCCGAAAGCTCATCATAAATATCCTGTACACAAGGAAGAATCTGACCATATTCCAGCCTTCCCGGAAGAGGATTTTTTGCAAGTGCGACAAAAGCTACCCACGTGTTCAAAAAGGAGATGATTGGCCCCGCCATCGTTAACTCCTCAATAAGGCCTACAGTTCTATTCTCTAAACAGCAACATCCTGTTGCAATCAATCCAGGTATCGTAAGGCTGCCTCGGAAGATCGATTCAACAAGGGAAGCCACTACAAGCAGGGCGAATGCGAGCTCCGCCGTAAAGATACGGATTGTCCTCTCAAAATAGCCCTGATTCACGTTAGGGCCATTGCGCCACACAAGAGTTGAATTCGTCCAGGAAAGAGATATGGATATGTGCCAACGTTCGGGGTCAGTGCCAATTGCTCCGAAATTGCTTTGGCTAGTCATGATGCCCTTCGGGAAGCATGCACCGCCATCATGACATCAGCAATAGAAGCTTGTCCACGCAAATAGCGTTCGCCAACGGCTAACATTGGTCTTGCGTGAGCAACGCACGAGGTCACGCAAGGCAGGATCTCATCGTAGCCAAATCTCCGAAAGGAGATGTTTTCAAAAAGCGCAACAATAGCAACCACAGTATTTACAGCCGAAATAGCCATGCCGGCAATGGTGGCGGAAAGAATAATTTTCTTATGCTCATCGGTTAAGCCGTCGGGATCGACATAAAGGATGAGAGCACCCGGAATCGCAAGTATCATGCGGAAAACTGCTTCAACAAGAGAGGCAACAACGATAGCTGCAAAGCAGAACTCCCCCATGATTTTTCGCCCGATAGATTCTCCTAAAGTGACCTGCAACGGACCATTTCGCATGTCAACTGTTCGGATCATGAGATTGAGAGAAGCAGAGAAAAGAAGAGCCTCTTCCGAGCGTCCGAGATTTCCTAGGGAAAGTGTCATGGTTTCATCAATGCTTTCTTTATGTAGCTTCGATTGGCATAGATATATTCCAACCCGGAATAGAGAGTGTAAATGCAGGCAACGAGCACGCTGATAAAACTCAACTGCCTGAGATCCTGAATATCCAATACGCCTCTCGAGTAGGGAATCATCAAAACAATGATAAAAAACGCAGCAACAGCTTGAATAACCGCCTTAATTTTTCCACTTAGTCTTGCAGCCATAGTCACCCCCCGCATTGCAGAAAGTGTGCGAAGCGTACTGATAATCATATCGCGATAGAAGAAGGGAAGGACAAGAAGTAGTGGAAGCTTGATAAACCCTTGCGTAAACGACAAGAAAACCGAGAGACGGAAGATGCTATCTGCCATCGGATCCAAAATCTTTCCCAGCTCTGTAACCTGATTTTTGCGACGCGCAAAAAAACCGTCGAATAGATCCGAGAGCTCTGAGATCGCCATTAGCACCAGTAGCACATATGGCAGTGCCGAAAGCGTAATCCCCATTTTTCCGTAGTACAAGTAAACTACAAGGAAAAGAGGTCCCAGAAGAAGCCTTAGCAGTGTAAAGTAGTGAGGCAATCCCACAGCAGCACCTTGATGTTTTTTAAGATACTACTGTTTGGCAAAAATTCTTTAAACAAAAAGAAAAATGACGGGAGATAAAGAGAGTTTCGGGAGCGGTAACGTTCCCGAATCTTAATTTTCTTCTCTTTGGCTTGAAGATTCTATGAGTGCAAGTTGTCCGCAGGCTGCGGCAATATCTTTGCCTTTCGTGTAGCGCCAGGTAACATTTAACCCTCGCGCATCGAGCAGCTCTCGGAAGGCTTCGATCTTCTCTTTTACAGGACGTTCGAGGCGAAGACCACTGACCGGATTGTAAGGGATAAGATTGACAGTACACTGCTGACCTGCGAGGAGAGCGGCGAGCTCCTCTGCTTGATCGAGTCCATCATTGATTCCTGACATGAGCGTGTACTCGTACGTGATATCACGCTTCGTTTTTTCGGCGAAGCAGCGCATCGCGCTTAAGATCTCATCGAGACCATACTTGCGCGCGTAAGGAATGATCTTCATGCGTAATTTTTGGTTGGGCGCATGCAGGGAAAGGACCAGATTGACCTTCATTTCCTCTTCTGCAAAGCGGGTGATTCCTTCTACAACCCCTACTGTTGAAACGGTCACGCGTCTTTGCGAAAGGCCCAAGCGATTAGGATCGCAAAGCAGTTTTATCGAACTTATGACCGCTTCATAATTTTCAAACGGCTCGCCCATCCCCATGTAGACCACATGACAAACTCTCTCCCCTTTCTCCTTGAGGAAACGGTCGATCTCAAAGACCTGTTCGAAAATTTCAGCGGAAGATAGATTGCGGATCAACCCTTTTTTTCCAGATGCGCAAAAGGCGCATCTTGCAGGACAGCCCACCTGTGAAGAAACACACACGGTGCGCCGATCGAATGAGCGGATAAGCACAGACTCTACGAGCTTCCCGTCGACGAGCTCCCATAGGAATTTAGTCGTCTCACCATCGGTCGACTCTTCTGTCTTGACGAGCTTTAAGGAGTTTAATTGAAAATGCTCAGCGAGCTTCTGTTTAAGAGGAGCACCCAAATTGCTCATCTGGTTCCAGTCGAGAATACCCTTCTTATAAACCCAATCGAGGATCTGGCTCGCGCGAAAAGGTTTCTCTCCGCAGCCGATCAGCCACTGCTTGAGCTCCTCTTCTCGCGTACTGTGAAAAGATTTCATTGAGAATTGCTAATGCTTCGAAGATTGAGAACTCTGTAGTCATTCGTGCGGCGATCACGGTTTCTTAACAAGCGATGTGCTTCACGTGCATCGTCGAGAAGTTTATGCATATTTTCGAGCGCGCATTTGCTCACCCTAGAACCGCCTTGGAAAATAAGGCTTAAAAAGTGGTGACGCTCGACCTTAACCGTCAATGCGGTTAAATCGATGTCGAAAAAGTGGGTCGCCCTTTTAGAGGCATTGGGTCCGAATAAGTTATGCATAATGGGCATCCATTCTACTAAATCTCCAGAATCCCCGCAAGACCCTCATGTAATTTAAATATTTTATTATATACTTTTGCATTCGAAAGAAGAGGTCTATAGACCTCTTCCTTGCTTTCGTTTCTAAAAATGTCCGGTATTAAGCTCTAAATTGTGATTTCGGAGGTGGTACGCTTCCAGAAGGCTCCTTTGATGTGCTGCCAAGACCAGGCGAGAAGACGGAGCTGGTTACGGCCCATCCAAGCAAGAAGGGCGGAGCTCAAGCCAAAGTGGACGAAAAGGATCAGAAGGGTTTCTAAAAAGCTACGCACCAGCTTTTTCGCAGATACAGGCCGATACTCATAGTCGGTTAAGACGCGACGGAAAAAACTCTTTCGGAAAGAGGAGGCGCGGAAAAACCGACAGAGAAGATCAAAGCCGCTTTGCACAGCGTAAAACGTTCTAAATCCTCCCAGACTCTCTAACGCTTCTCGGCGAAAATAAAACGATCGAAGCGTAGGCGCGATACTCCCCTTTTTCAGACGATTTGGACTCATCGGCTCGAACAGGGTTTCAGGAGGAGATAAGCTGTGGCGAATAATCGAACCCGTTGAGATAAGATCGGGTTGAAAATTCTTCTCCGCAAAATCTGAGAGAAACGTTAAGGCATGCCTTGAGATGAAAAACTCTCCGGGAGCAAGAAAATGGAGGTAGTCTCCCTTTGCTGCACTAGTTGCCCGATTCATCATCACGTACGGAGACCCCCTCTCTGCAACCACTCTTTTCACCTGAGGGGGATAGTCATTTCCCAAAGTTCCCTCTTCGACAACAATTGTCTCGAAGTGGGGGTAATCCTGTTCCAGAATGCTGCTTAGGGTAAACGGCAGAAGATGAGAGGTTCCCTCTGCGACAATAATGATAATTGAAAAGTGGGGCTTCATAGAACCAAGAATATTTGAGTAAAAAGCAAAATTCAAGGTAAAGTACCCATTAAACCCTATGATGACATTTCAAAAACTTCTTTCCACCCTCTCCTCCTTTTGGGAGAAGAAGGGGTGTGTGATCCACCAAGGGCATGACCTTGAAGTGGGAGCGGGAACCTTCAACCCAGCAACCTTCCTCCGCTGCCTAGGGCCCGAACCCTATAATACAGCCTACGTGGAGCCATCTCGCCGCCCTCAGGATGGTCGCTATGGCGAGAACCCCAACCGCGTGCAGCTCTTCCACCAGTACCAGGTGATTTTAAAGCCCTCCCCTCCGGAGGTTCAGCGCTGGTACCTAGAATCGCTGGAAGCGATCGGGCTTAACCTCAAAAAACATGATATCCGCTTTGTCCACAGTGATTGGGAATCCCCCAGTTTAGGTGCTTGGGGTCTTGGATGGGAGGTCTGGTGCGACGGGATGGAGATCTCGCAATTTACCTATTTTCAGGCGATCGCTAGCCTTCCGCTCCAACCAATCTCTGCGGAAATTACCTACGGGCTCGAACGTCTTGCGATGTATGTCCAAAACGTAGACAGCCTCTTCGATGTGCGCTGGAACGAGACGCTCACTTTCCGCGATATCGCTCACCAAAGCGAGGTGGAGTGGAGCATGTACAACTTTACCGAAGCTAGCACACAGATGTGGCTCGCTCACTTCAATGATTACGAAAAAGAGGCAAAGAACCTGATTGGAAGACAGCTTCCTATTCCCGCATACGATTTTGTCATCAAAGCCTCTCATGCGTTTAACATTCTCGATGCACGCGGCGTCATCTCTGCAACAGAGAGGACGGGTTATATCGCCCGTATCCGAGATCTTGCACGCCTCGTCGGCATCGAATATATCGCCGCCCGTGAAAAGCTCGGTTATCCCCTTCTAAAAAAGTTCAAAGAGAAGCATCTAAAAGTTCAGACGCATAAGATCCCGCGCAACTTCAATGCAAAAAAGCAGCGCGATTTTCTCTTCGAAATTGGATCTGAAGAGCTACCGGACACCTTCGTTCCTATCGGATGCAGAAATCTCGAAAGAGCCATGGAAAAGCTCCTTCAAGCTTATGCCCTACATTTTGAAGAGCTCAAGATCTTTGGGACTCCAAGACGTCTGGCCGTTCTAGTAAAGGGTCTTGCCGAAGGAACAGAGGATAAAGAACTCGAAAAACGGGGCCCTCCAGTTTCTGTTGCGTTCGATTCCTCAGGAAAGCCCACGGCGCAAGGTAAAGGCTTTTTTCATGCAGCAGGCTTATCACCGAGCTCCCTGGAGGAGATTCGAAAAGGCAAAGTTAAGGGATTTGAGATTCGACTTGTCAAAGAGAATGAGTATCTCTTTGTGACGATCAGAGAGAAGGGAAGATCGACCGCAGAAATTTTAGCGAAAGAGCTTCCTCTTCTCATTGCAAGTCTCGACTTTCCCAAGAAGATGCGCTGGGGAAGTTTGGATGTGAGCTACGCGAGGCCGATCCGCTGGCTCGTTGCGCTTTTCGGAAAACAGATCATCCCGTTCACGTTTGGAGATGTCACCTCCAACCGTTACACCTATGGCCATGCGCAGTTGAAACCCGCAAAACTTACACTGCTAGATGCGAAAACATACATCTCGACTCTCAAGAAGGGTTTCGTCATGGCGGACATTCAAGAGAGAAGAGAGAAGATCCTCAAGCAGCTCGATGGGATCGAAAAAAAGGTCAAAGCACAAGCTCTTGAAAAAGAGCGCGTGCTCTCTGAAGTGGTTCACCTCGTCGAGTGGCCAACGCTTACACATGCCACGTTCGACAAGGGCTTTTTGCAGGCTCCAAAAGAGGTTCTCATCTCCGAGATGGTCCACCACCAGAAGTATTTTCCGCTTGCAGATCGCAGAGGAACTCTTCTCAATCAATTTGTGATCACAGCAGACACGACACCCACCGATCTCATCCGTAAAGGAAATCAGAAGGTTCTCTCCGCACGACTCAAAGATGGGGTCTTCCTCTACGAACAAGATCTTCGAACACCGATTGAGATTTTCAACGAAAAGCTGAAAGTGATGACCTTCCAAAAAGAGCTCGGTTCGATGCTAGACAAGGTCATACGCCTTACTCATCACGTGAAAACTCTCAACCGCGCACTTTCGATTGCAGATGAGAAGAAAGTTCTGCGTGCTGCCCTTCTTTCAAAAGCAGATCTTGCATCCGCACTTGTAGGCGAGTTCCCCGATCTCCAAGGAACCGTGGGCAGTTACTACGCCCTGGCAAACAAAGAAGATCCTGAAGTCGCTGAAGCGATTCGCGAGCAGTGGATGCCGAAAGCGGAGAGCGCGCCTCTTCCGCGCACAGCATGCGGCACGATTCTCAGCGTGGCAGATAAGCTTGACAACCTGCTCAGCTATTTTAGCATTGGTCTCAAACCCACCTCCTCTTCTGATCCTTACGCACTTCGTAGGCAATCACTCGGGCTCGTGCGCATGATCGTAGAGGGAAAACATACGCTCGATCTGAGGGCTATTTTTGAAGAGTGCGCCGGCCAATTTTCCGAAATGAAAAAGCGCTCAGAAACGATTGATGAGATCCTTCAGTTTATCACCAGCCGTGCGAAGAGTGTTTTTGAAGAGTATGGCTTTAAAAAAGATGAGATCGAAGCGGTGCTCCAAGAGAGCTGCTCCGATCCTTTCGACCAGTTCTGCAAGGTGAAAGCTCTGCACGCCTTCCGCGAACAAGGACCTCAATTTGCGAAGCTGTATGAAGTGTATAAACGCGCGAAAGGACAGCTCGAAAAACCCGCAGAAAAGCCGTTTAATGCGGCGCTTCTGCGCGAACCCGCAGAAAAGGCGCTGGTTCAAAAACTAGATGCTCTGCACAAGCACTGGAAAGAAGCGCTCGAAGAGAAAAACTATCTCGCCGCTTTTGAGCAGATCGCCACACTGCAACCCTACCTTGCAGATCTTTTCGATAATGTAAAAATCCTTGCTGATGATCCTGCCGTTCGCAATAACCGGATTGCGCTTCTGCAAAAGGTATTCGGATATTTTCAAGAGCTTCTCGACTTTAGTAAAATTCAGGAACTGCGATGAACACACCTGTTGTGGATCTGCACTGCGATCTTCTCCTCTTCTTGCAGATGAAGAAGGAAAGGACGCCGTTCGATCCCCTTTCAAGGGCGTCTCATGAACAGATGAGATCGGGTGGCGTGCGGCTGCAGACGCTTGCGATCTTCACCTACCCTAAAAAAGGTTCTGTGGAGAGCGGGCGCAAGCAGATCGAGATCTTCACCCATCTTCCTGAAAGGTACAAAGAGCAGTTCGCCTTTTTCAAAGGAGATGAACTGTTAGATTACGCATCTGAAAAAGTACATATCGTACCCGCTTTCGAAAATGCTTCCGGTTTTTGCGAAGAGGATGAGCCGCTTGAATTGGGGCTTGCCCGTCTTCAGCATCTCCACGAAACCCTCAAACGTATCCTCTACATTAGTTTGACTTGGGATGGGGAAAACCGCTTTGGAGGAGGAAATGGGACCAGTATCGGATTGAAAGAGGATGGCAAACAGCTTCTGCGTTGGATGGCAGGCAAAAAAATCGCCGTCGATCTCTCGCACACCTCTGATGCACTTGCCCACGACATCCTCTCCTTCATCGACAAAAACTCGCTCGACATCCCTGTGATGGCCAGCCACTCCAACTTTCGCAGTGTGACAGAAGCGGCTCGCAATCTCCCCGACGAGATTGCACGTGAAGTCATCCGACGAAAAGGAGTGATCGGCTTCAACCTGTTTAGCCCCTTCCTCGGACAAGCAGACCCGAGAAACATCCTCAAACATCTCGAACATGGACTTAAGCTCGGTGCAGAAAATGCACTCTCATTCGGAGCTGATTTCTTCTGCGATGTCGACTTCCCCTCGATCAAAGAGAAGTACAAAACAGATCTCTTCTTCTTCGACGACTTCTCCAACTCTTCTAAATATCCGCACATCCTCGGCATGTTCGAGAATCATGTCGGACTCTCACCCACGCAACTCAAAGGCATCGCCTCAGGCAATGTCCTCCAGTTCGTAAAGCGCATCTGGAACTAAGGAAGAAACCGTATTTTTTCTTCCGGAGTGAACGCCTGTGGTTCTCGAGAAAATTTATGGCGATGATGCGCAAGCAGACGATAGATAAGATCTGCTCCAACGGGAAGAAAACAGAACACTCCGAGAAGTTTCCAGAAGCCGCCGATCAGCCAGAAGATGCGTAGTGCCCCTTTTCCACGAATCCAAACTCTCTGATTCGGGGTATCGACATTCTCCAAGAGAACGAGTGTGTTCATTTCGCGTAATGCAGCATTTTTCCCCACAAGCTTCTCTTGCGCAGTCTTTCCCATAAGTGGTGCAAAGAAAAAGATGCGAGCTAGATCAACCTTGAGAATTCTCTTTACTGCTTTTTGACAGAGAGGACACCCTTCATCGAAAAACACTAGGTGTTTTCCCTCTCTTTTCATCTAGCCCTTAACAACTGGCGGGTTCTTCTTGATCTCATCAAATTCTTTGGCGAGCGCGAGCGCTTCTTCTTCACTGCATTTACCGCTGTGAATTTTGATGCGAATCTCTTCGCGCTTCTGCAACCAGCGGCGGTTGAGAATTTGGCGGAGGGTCTCTGTTACTCCCTCTTTGGCGCGCTGGAGGTTGATCTTTTTTTGCATGATCTGAGAGAGAAGCTCTTGCTCATCCCCCTCGTTAAGATGTGAACCAAGGGCGAGTAGATCGCGTGGTTTGCTCTCCTTGTACGCCCCAACGTATACAGAAAAGAGCTTCTTACAGCTGGAAACGCGGAGCTGATCGCTTGTGATATTTGCTTTAACAAGCTCGACAAGCTCTGGGTTTTCACCTGCAAAAAAGAGCCAGCGAAGAAGATCTGTTTCTAAAATTTTATCGGGGTCGATCTTCTCAAAGGAGGTTGTCACCTTTTCTTTCTTCTCTTCGGAGATAAGAAGCGGCTGTCTCTCAAGCGGAATCATCTCTTCAGGAACTTGAGCAAGTGTTGCTAATCTTCGCAACGTCTCATGCACCATGATCGGATGCTCCCACGTGCCAACTTGTGTTGCAATGCTCTGGACGATGGCATTTTTTTGTGCAGGAGAGTCGAGGCTTTTTCCTTTGCGTAAGCAAGTGAAAAGAAAGGTGAGATAGTCAACTGTTTGCGCAAGAAGGCGAGAGAAAGCCTCCTCTCCATTTTCGCGTATGAAAGAGTCAGGATCTAACTCTTTGGGAAGAGGAACAATCGAAACCTCTACACCTTTTTTCTGCAGAAGATGGCCGACCTTGATAGCAGCTTTTTGACCCGCATCGTCGCCATCCATCGCAAGAATTGCATGCGAAACGCCAAGGTGGATCAGTTCTTTGACATGCTCTTCTCCAAAGGCTGTACCTTGTGCGGCAACGGTGAAGTCAAACCCAGTGTGGATGAGTCGGAGCGCGTCGATCTGTCCTTCGACGATGAGCGCTTTGCGCTCTTTTGCAATCCGTTGACGGCTATAGCTCAGGCCAAAGAGGACGTGCGATTTTTTAAAAAGAGGGGTTTCTGGTGTGTTGATATATTTCCCACCAAAGGTCTCCTCCTTGAATTTGCGTGCAGAGAAGCCGATACACATCCCGCTTGCATCGCAGATGGGGAAGGTGATCCGGTCGGAAAAGAAATCTCTTCTTCGTCCCGTTTCAGAGATACGAAGGAGTCCCGCTTGAACAAGGAGCTCCTCATCTCCTCTTCCTTCGATGAGAATTTTTTGCAAAAAATTGCTCTGCTGGGGTGCGTATCCTATTCTGAATTTTTTTACGAACTCGAGATCGATCCCGCGATCGTACAAATAGTTTAGCGCAAGATGACCAGGGGCTGTATGCAAAAGCGTGTAGTGATAAAGTTGGCAGGCTCTCTCAAGGATTGTTTTGAGAGCCGTTTTACTGATCCCCTTCCCCTCTTCATTTCCCTCAGTCTTTTCCAAAACGACTTGAAAACGCTCCGCAAGATGCTCAACCGCTTCAAGAAAACCCATCTTGAGATAACCCATCAAAAAGGCGATCGCATCTCCATGTGCACCACAACCGTAGCAATGGTAATGGGTATCGTTCCTTTGAATGACGAATGAAGGGGTCTTCTCCTCATGAAAGGGGCAGCACGCTTTGTAGGAAGAGCCGCTACGTTGGACTTTGATATGGGCTGAGACCAGCTCGACCAGGTCGATCTTTCCTCGGAGCTGATCCAAACTCTCTTTCTTGTATAGGGCCATATGTTTCGATCATATGTTAAACAGGCGCGAAGCGCAATCTCTCTAAGAACAAAAGGCATAGCTGACGTATTAAAATTCTTAGAGAAAAAATAGACGTGCGGGGACAAGTCCTTCGGCTAGCCCCAGCCGCCCTCTTGCGCTTAAAGATCGAATCCTCTTTAATTTAGGTTTAGGTTATGGACTCTATTGATCCTACATCCTCTTCTTCCCAGGTGCGCAGAATCGCTCCATTGGGGGAGACGCAAGCCTCTCGGCCTTCAGCCGATTATTCTTCGCATTTCTCTTCAGAGATTCAAGCATCTATCTCTGCTGAACCCTCTAAAACGGCCGACCCCTCGCTTTCGCATCTGCAAGAAGAGATAAAAAGCACAATGATTCCTCTGCTCATCGACATCTTTTCCCTCAAAGAGGCAGCACAACAAGCGAAGAGTCCTCCAACTAGACTCTCCCCACCGCCGCAAATGTCTGCTGAGGAAGTTAGAGAAAAACTCTCTTTGCTGAAAAAAGATTTGGAGACAGCTTCTCTTTGGATTCAAACTTGCCTAACACAGGTCAAAAAAGCACAAGATCAATCTGAAGAGGCACCCGCTGCAACAAGCACGCTGGAAAAACGCCCTTCATGGTTCAAGCGGGCGATCGGTGGCTAGTTTATCTCCCATGATGGTTCAGTGGGAAGCTCTCAAAAAGAGCGTTCCCCAAGCGATTCTACTCTTCCGCCTAGGTGATTTCTACGAAGCCTTCTACGAAGATGCGGTCACAATCGCGAAAAATCTCGATCTCACCCTGACCAAACGGCAAGAGGTGCCGATGGCGGGAGTCCCCTTTCACACCTGCGAAAATTATATCGACCGTCTAGTTGCAAAAGGCTTTCATGTTGCAGTTGCAGAACAGATGGAAGATGCGCGGCTCACCAAAGGTCTGGTCAAGCGCGAGATTGTAAGAATCGTCACTCCGGGAACGCTGATCACCTCAAGTCTCCTTCCGGAAAAAGCAAATAACTTTCTTGTCTGCGTTTCACAGCTCAACCAACTTTTTGGTCTTGCCGCACTCGATTTAACGACAGCTGAATTTCGTGTGATGGAAAGCGAAGATATGAAGGAACTTCTCGATGAGCTTCTCGCTTTGCGTCCAGCTGAAATTCTTCTCTCTCATAAATTCCACTCTGACCACACAAAGACCATCTCTTATCTTCAATCTGAAGTAGGAACAGCGCTTACGGCAAAAGATGATTGGCATTTTGAACACAAGGGAGCCCTTTCGACCCTGCTCCGACATTTTAAAGTTCATACTCTAGATGGCTTTGGGCTGAAGGGAATGCTTCCGGCAATTGATGCGGCAGGAGCTCTTCTCCGTTATGTTCAAGAAGATTTAAGCCTTACTGTTTCCCACATCACACAGATCCAGGTGCGCCCCCTCGCTGAATTTATGGCTATCGACCATGCAACTGTGCGCCATCTGGAACTTTTTGAATCCTCTTCTCAGAAAGGCGAGACCCTTCTCTCACTGCTCGACCAGACATTAACTCCAATGGGTGGAAGACTTTTGAGAGAGTGGCTGATCCATCCCCTTCTCTCTCCCAGCAAAATTCTAGAGAGACAGAATGCTCTCCGCACTTTTTTACAAAACTCAATGGGAATGCGTCAGCTGAGAGAAGAGCTTAGCAAGGTGCGCGATTTAGAAAGACTCATGATGCGTATCGAGACGGGCTATGCAACACCGCGCGATCTCTTAGCCTTAGCCGATTCGCTGCAGCCAACTCAAGCAATTGCACGGCTTCTTAAAACTTTCTCTTCCCCTCTTCTCTCAACATGCCTTGTACAACTCAAAGATCCCACTGCGCTTTGCTTACAGATTAAAAATGCACTCGTGGATGAACCTCCACTTCGGTTAAACGAAGGGGGAATTTTCAAAGAGGGCTACCTAAAAGAGCTCGATGAGCTCAGATCTTTAAAAGGAGATAGTCATACCTGGATTGCGGAGCACCAGACTGCGCTGCGTGAGAAGAGCGGCATCAAAACTCTCAAAGTGGGTTACACACGTGCCTTTGGCTATTACATCGAAGTGAGCCGTGGGCAGGCAGATAAGCTCGCTCCTTTTGCCGAGAGAAAGCAGACTCTCGTAAGCACGGAGCGTTTTATCACACCAGAATTGAAAGAGTATGAGCTCCGTTCACTTTCCGCAGAAGAGAAGATCGCCTCTCTTGAGTGCGAACTATTCCACGCTTTAAGAAAAGAGATCGCAAAAGAAGCTCCCATGGTGCGCGAGATCGCAGCGGCAATCGCACAGGTCGATACCCTCCTCTCTCTTGCAACCAGCGCACGTGAACAGAATTACAATCCGCCAACGGTAGACGAAAGTGATCTCTTCCAGATCGAAGAGGGGCGTCATCCCGTTTTAGAAAAAGTTCTTCAGGGAGACCCGTTCATTCCTAACGATCTACTTCTCAATGGCACGGATAGTCGCCTCGTGATTCTCACGGGTCCTAACATGGCAGGAAAATCGACCTTTCTTCGTCAGGCGGCGCTGATCGCTATTATGGCGCAGATAGGATCTTTCGTCCCCGCGAAGAGCGCACATATCGGTATCATCGATCGTCTGTTCAGCCGTATTGGAGCGAGTGATGATCTCTCTCGCGGACAATCGACCTTCATGGTGGAGATGACTGAAACCGCAAATATTCTCCATAACGCCACAAACCGCTCTCTGGTTCTTCTCGATGAGATCGGACGTGGGACCAGTACCTACGATGGGATTTCGATCGCTTGGGCTGTGGCGGAACACCTTCTCCATACCCGTTGTAAAACTCTCTTTGCCACCCATTATTGGGAGCTTACAAAACTCGAAGAGCAGGAGGGAGTTCGCAATGCGCATGTCTCGGCAACGGAACTTAAAGAAAAAATTATCTTCTTAAGAAAAGTTTCAGCTGGAAGCACAGATAAGAGCTATGGGATCCACGTCGCACGGATCGCTGGCCTTCCCGCCAGCGCGATCCGACGGGCTGAAGAGATTCTCCGCTCCCTCGAAGGAAAAGTTCAAAAGGTCACCCCCTCCGTGAAACAAATGCCTCTTTTTGAGAGAGAGGCCACCCCTCCGCCCCCACTCATACGCGAGCTCAAGGAGCTCGATCCCCACAAGCTCACCCCACTCGAAGCGCTCTTAAAGATCGCCCAGTGGAAATCTGAGATAAAATAAATACCGCAAGAATCGTTGTAATTATACAAGCCCCTCCCCTAAAATTGTCCCCCAAATTATGCACGCAATCCAAGCAAATCCACACGCTCCGATCCGCCTGGCTGAACAACCGGATCGCCCTGTGCAAAATCTGCGCGATCAAGTGATCTCTGATATTGCACGGAAAACGCTGAATGAGTTCCTCGTGAGCATAACGCTGTCGGGCGTTACCTGCCTCTTCATAGCGACACCGGCTGGCATGGTTGCGATGATCGCAGGCACGGTATCGATGGTCGCAATTAACCTGCTCATCCGATGCGCGGCAGGCTATGCAACTCTATGCGAGCACGACCTCGAAAGTGTCCACACTCGGGAAGCCGAACAGGAGAGAAGCAACTATCGGACATTTATCAATTTTGCAAAGTATCTCTGCCCACTCAACTTCAGTCAAGTCGAGACCTCGACAAGCAATACCATCATTCATGAAGGTGGACATGCGCTTGCTGTCCTCGCTCTCTACAAAGACAATTTTCCCGAGATTACCATCTCACCCTTTGAAGGCGGAGTCACAGAATTTACAGGAGGCGATCTCTCTGCATTCGGAAAATGGCTTGGCGAAGAGCGCTCTTCTTTATTCATTGCAGCAGCGGGTAGCTCACTTGCCGTGCTTTTTGCAACGGCAGAATTAGTTGCGGGTCACACTCTTTCCGAAACTCACCCTGAGCTCAGCCGCTACCTTGAAGTAACGGGTCTTGTCGGCATTTTAGAGCATATCTTCTATGCAGCACGGGGACTCCTTTCGAACTGTGGAGAGGGTCATGATTTCCGTTTTCTTTGGAATGCATGTGAAGTCCACCCAGCAGTGTGTATCGCTCTCATGGTGCTCCTCCCCCTCATCGCAAAGATCATCCTTTATGCGATCGATTGTTTTCGCTCCTCTAACTCACAACTACTCTCCAACGAATTAAATCCCCTGTAGTACAACGCTATACTGGGCAAAAAAGAGATAGACAAGCCGGGGGCTGCTCAACGCGCTCACTTCCCCACCCCTTCGGCGTAGGGCCCCCCTTTCTCGCGTCGTCTCGCAATACCCAGTTAAGAATTTGAAAGCGGTGCTTGGAAGTATGCCCCTGGCACTGCGACATGACACGGAAGAGGCTCCACGACGAAGGAGTGGAGAAGGAGAGCTTGTCGCAGCCCGACGACTCAGATCGCACAGAAAAATCATAGCACAGGAGAGCGGAGCGGGCGGGGTAGTGCTTTGCACACCCCGCCTCCGAGCAGATGATTTTTCAAAGTGAGATGGGGCGCAAGGGGGCAGCTGGTGGGCTGCGGAGACAAGCCGAGGTGCCGGCGGCACTTCGGCTTTGCGAGCAGGGTTTCTGAACGGGTACGTAGTGCTCCCCTCAACCCCCGAGATGTCTATTTATCTCTTCTTTTCTTTCGTTTCTAAAAATGTTCAGAACAGAGGTAGTATAAGAGAAGTATGTTTGACTTAGCCCTTCTCGACCGCTTCCCTCTAGAGCCTGGCGTCTACCTCATGAAGGACGCTTCGAAGAAGATCATTTATGTTGGCAAGGCAAAGCTCTTGCGCAAACGCATCAAACAGTATTTCGCCCCGGGGCGAGATGAGCGAGCTATGGTTCCGCATCTCGTTGAGCAGATTGTTGAAATCGACACCATCGTCGTTCCGACTGAGAAAGAGGCTCTTCTCCTCGAAAACACACTGATCAAAAAGCATCAGCCAAAGTTCAACGCTTTTTTGAAGGATGATAAGACCTTCATCAGTCTGATGGTAAACCAGCGACATCCATGGCCGATGGTTCGTCTTGTGCGCTACAAAGGAAGACCTAAGGGAGATGCTCTTTATTTTGGTCCCTACACAAGTGCCTATGCGGCGAGACAGACTTTTGAACTCATCACCCGCCTTTTTCCCCTCCGCCAGTGCTCTGATGAGGAGTTAAAAAGAAGGAAACGCCCCTGTCTTCTCTACTCGATTAAGCGCTGCATTGCTCCCTGTGTGAATTTATGCACAAAAGAGGAGTATCAGGAATTTGTGGATGGGGCGATCAAATTTTTAAAAGGACAAGACAAGGAACTGCTCAAAACACTACGCGAAGAGATGGAGAGAGCATCCGATGCACTAGAATTTGAGAAGGCGGCATCCCTTTTAAATACGATTCGGCAGATCGAACATGTGATCTCTTCGGAGTCTCTTGTCGCCAAAGCCTCAAGGCGCGATTGTGATGTTCTTGGTCTTTTTAAGCAGGGTGACGAGACCATTTTGATGCAGCTCTTCTTCCGAGAGGGTCACCTGATCGGTTCCGAACACTACAGCTTTTATCGGGTGGCACAAGAGCCAGAAGAGCTTCTCGAAACATTCATTTTGCAACACTATAAACAGAGCAGCTCTCTTCCCGAGGAGATTCTTCTCCCCTCTTCGCTTTCAAACGCATCCCTTTTAGAGGAGATTCTTTTTGAAACGCACAAGCAGAAGATCCATCTCGTAACACCGCAAAAGGGAGAGAAAAAAGCGCTCGTTGAACTTGCGGAAAAAAATGCACGCGTGGCCTTTGAACAGGAGAAAAACGCCCAAGAGCTCAAAGAAAAGCTTCTTCTAGACTTGCAAGAGGTGTGCCATCTCAATCGATACCCAAAACGGATCGAATGCTTCGATGTTTCCAACATCTCTGGAGGAGATCTTGTTGCAGCGGCGATCGCTTATACAGATGGAGAGAGAGATCGCGCACGAACGCGCCTCTTCCGCATCAAAGAGATTAAGAAGGGAGATGATTATGCTGCCCTTCAGCAGGCGCTTTCACGCCATCTTTTGCGAGCCAAAGAGGCAGATGACCTTCCCGATCTCATTCTCGTCGATGGCGGTCGTGGTCAGCTCAACATCGCACTCACTGTTTTTAAAGAACTCGATATCGCCTCTGTCGATGTGATTTCAATTGCCAAAGAAGCTGGAAGGCACGACAAGGGTCTTTCCAGCGAGAGGGTCTTCCTCCCCGATCAAAAAGAGCCAATTCATCTGAATATCCGCTCCCCTCTTCTCTTTCTCCTTCAAAAAATCCGTGACGAGACCCACGAAAAAGCGATCGGGTTCCATCGCAAACGCCGTGAAAAACGCACGTTGAAGAGCGCCCTCGAAGAGATCCCCGGCATCGGCAAATTAAAGCGTGTCCGGCTTCTCAAGCACTTCGGCAGCATGCAGCGCGTGCTAGAAGCAACTGACGATCAACTCAAAGGGGTCCAGGGCATTACCAAACGCGACATCGAACAGATTCACGCCTACAAAGCAGACCCTCTTACATCGCTGCAAACTGCCAAGCGAAAAGCGCCGCCAGAATCCAGCTGAGCCAATGAACATCGCGCCATTTGCCTGCGAAGAGCTTGCAGATGGGAAAGAGTATCATGCCGAGACCGATCCCTGTTCCAACGCTGTATGTTAGAGGAATGCCGACCACAGTGACAAATGCAGGGATAAATTCTGTAGGATCTTTCCAGTTGAGATCGGTGACAGACTGAAGCATAAGTGCCCCAATAACAACAAGAACCGCCGTAACCGCGAAAAGTGGTATTGAGGAGGCGAGCGGTTCGAAGAAAAGCGTTAATAGAAAGAGAGCTCCAACGGTAATAGCCGTTATACCTTTTCTCCCACCTGCAGCAATCCCTGAAGCGGATTCGATGTAGATCGCGCAAGCGCTGCTACCGACAAGACCGGCAAGCGTGGTGCAAAGTGCATCAGGAAAAAGAGCACGCTTGAGGCGCGGGAGCTTTCCCAGCTTGTCGAGAAATTTGCCCTGGTGTGCAAGACCCATTAGAGAGCCAGAGACATCAAAAAGGCAGATGAAAAGAAAGGAGAAGATCACCATCCAATTTTCTGGTGCGATAGCACCTCGAATATCAAGCTGCAAAAAGGTCGAAGAGGTGAAGGATGGGAGAGCAAAAACTCCTTTCCATTCAACAATTCCGTAGATGAGTCCCCCAATCCATGCAAAAAAGATTCCTATTAGCAGGGCACCGCTCACTCCTCGACTCATGAGAGCTGCAGAAAGGGCGAGAGCAAGAGCCACAAAAACGACCTCAGGTCGCAGGAGATTTCCCAACGTGAGAAGTGTTTGCGGATGGGCGACAATAATCTGCGCGTTTTTCAAACCCACTACCACAAGAAAAAGACCTACACCCGCCGTAGTTCCAACTTTTAACCCCTTCGGGATCGCGTGGATGATCAGCTCTCTCAGTCCTGTTGCCCAAAGCAGCAACAACAAAACACCTGTCAAAAAAACAATACCAAGCGCTGTCTGCCAAGGTATGCCTCCCCCAATCACGACCGAATAGGTGAAATAGGCGCTGAGACCCACCCCGGGTGCAATTGCAAGAGGATAGTTCGCTAGAAGCCCCATGAGCGAAGAGCCCAAAAAAGTAAGGAGGATTGTCGCCAGCATCGCCGAAGGAAAGTCGATCCCCGCTTCAGACAGAATTAAAGGGTTGACGATCAAAATGTAAGCCATCGTCGAAAAGGTCGTAAGACCTGCAAGAATTTCTTTTCTCATGTGATCAGCATAAAGAAATGAAGATCGAAAGAAAAAGAGTTTTTTCCTATCCTATAGGAATATGAACCTACTCCCGACTATCGCCGTTGGTATTTTAACAGGTGCCGCTTGCGCACACTTCGCAAAAAACCAGGGACGCAATCCCCGACTCTGGTTCTTTATTGGATTCCTCTTCGGTATCTTCGGTATTCTGGCTGTCTTCATCCTTCCAAAGATGAAAAAAAAGGTTCCTGCTCCGGCGGAAGCGACTCCCCTCCCCGCTCCCAAACCACCCGCACACGCAGATACGTTCTGGTACTACCTAGACTCGGAAAACGAGCGTTTTGGTCCCATGAAGTACGAGGCGCTTCAAAATCTTTTCAAGGAAAACAAGATCTCCTCTCAGACGTACGTCTGGAATGAGGAGTTCGAAGATTGGAAACGTTTCGAAGAAATAACGAATAAATAAATACAAACGACCAAAGAAAAAAGGGTATTTACCGCTTTGTCTCTTTGGTCTTTTCTTTTGTTACCAGCTAGATTTGACGACGCCGGGAATCATTCCCATGCGTGCCATCTCGCGGAAACTAAGACGAGAGAGTTTGAATTTTCTGAGGAACCCGCGCGATCTACCAGTCAGCTGGCAGCGATTGCGGAGACGAACAGGAGAGGAGTTACGGGGAAGCTTGTTAAGCGCTTTTTGCGCTTCGAGTTTTTCTTCCTGACTCTTATTGAGGTCGAGGACAATGGCTTTTAATTCTTTGCGTTTTGCAGCTTTCAGTTTAACGAGACGCTCTCGTTTCTTTTGTTTTGCGTTCCAAGCCTGTGTCATTATTCTCCTCTATTTTTTTTGAGCAGGACCCTTTTGCCGCTGTTTGCGGTTCGGGTCGATTTTGTTGATTACGTAGACGCGTCCTCTGCGTCTTACAATTTTATCACCCTTTGAAGGGTCGGCCTTAACGGAGGCTCTTACTTTCATAGCACTTCCTCGATAATGATATGCACAAACTTATACCCCCTTACCAAGATTTTCTTCAAGACCAATCCGTATAAACACCGTGCGGATCTTTAATATTTTTAAAAATTAAGTTCCATTTCGGAATCCCCTAGACATGTCGGGGGTTGAGGGGAGCACTACGTGTCCCCCTCCCACCCCCCAGCTGCCCCCCTTGAGCTGCACCTGGCTTTGAAGATCATGCGCGTTTCGAAGAACGCGCATTATCGCGTGCTCGGAAGCGAGGTGTGCCGAGCACTACCTCGCGACGCCTCCGGCGTTCCTGTGCCGCGATTCTTCTGTGCCATCTGCAGCCTCGGGCTGGAGCTTCGCTTCCCTCTCCACTCCTTCGTCGTGGAGCCTCTTCCAGCTTTGCTCCAG
>LNFM01000283.1_pt1 | contig 131041 bp, 132 predicted proteins | sample 596031 | NCBI WGS metagenome assembly LNFM01 (sample SAMN04254537, study PRJNA301005) | activated carbon metagenome | isolation source: dual media filters at the Ann Arbor, Michigan drinking water treatment plant | place: USA: Ann Arbor | reverse complement strand
GCTTCTTGTCGGCGGAGTCTTCGCCTTCGGGGCTGCTGTGCAGGTTCAGGTAGAAGGGCTGGCCCGAGGGCGTGCGCAGCAGGGCCAGCGCCTCACCCCACGGATTGCCATCGCGCTTGCCGCGGGCGAAATTGTGGCCGCTGGACAGGGCCGCGAAGGCCCGCGAGCTGAGCTTGGCATCCCGGGGGCGCCACTGCCAGTTGCCCGGCATCTGTGCGAACCAGGCGGCATCTGCCACGAGGTCCACGGGCGACATCTGAAGGCTGGATGCTTCGCCGACGGCGCCGATGGCCTGCGCCGCGCGGCGGCCGGCATCGGCCACATCCTCGCCGAAGACGACGAGGCTGTAGTGGTACTCGCCCATGCAGAACTGGCCGTCTCCGAGTTCATTCAGGGCGACGTCCATCTCGGCGACCTGGCTGGCCACCACGTCGTCGCTGGCGATCAGCTGGTCGCGCTGAAGTTCGAGCGCACGCATCGCCTCGCGGCGCGGCAGGATCGAGAAGCTCTGCGTCTCGATGAACTCGCAGGCCTCGTACAGCAGCGCGTTAAGGATGCCGGGCTCCACCGCGTCGGCGTACTCCTTGATGTCGACCAGGGCCGCATATCGGCGCTGATCGCCCTGGCGGAGTTCTAGCTTGTCCCCACCAAAGGACAGCCGGGTCGTCGGCAGCGTCCGGTACAGAGGCCCGGGTGCCATCGGGATCGACCGCCAGCAACCGTTGGCCAGGTAGCCGAGGAATTCGGCCACCTCGGAGTACTTCCGCCCACGCCGTTCGCAGGCGCCGAGCAATTGAGGCCCGAACCCCCGCAGCACGCGCGCGACCAGCGCCGATCGTTCTTCCATGACCCGCAGCGCATCGGCCTGGGCCTCGGCAATCGCGGCGCGGGTGCGCTGCGTCGATTGCAGTGCACGGCTCACGCGGGAGATGTTCGGCCGGTAGACCAGGGTCAGGTAGAGCTCGTTGCTCATCATCCGGTGCCCGCTCAGCTTCGCCTGGTAGGCGATCGACAGATCCCGGGCGAAGCCGGGCTCGGTCGGGTGCTGCAAGGCATCGCCGACAACTCGGTGCAGCCGGTGCGTCCACACCGCCCACTGGCCACCCGCCAGATTGCGCAGCAGGCTGCACAGTGCTTCATGCCGTTCGGCGATCTGGTGCTCATCGGCGCACTCGAAGGCAACGCCGTCCAGTCGCCAGACCCGCAGGTAGTCGCCGCCGCGCGTGATCACGTCGTGCGGGCTGACCAGGGAAGAAAACGGCACGAAGCTGCCCAATGGGTTCTCCGCCTTGGCCTGTGACCAGTGACGCGGCCGCGAAACCACGCGAGCGCTGTGGCCGGGCCGGGTGTCGGCGCCGTTGTTTCTAGACATGCCAAGCATCGCGGGCTCCCCGGTAGAGGGTGGGCGCATAGCTGCGCGATTTCCAGAGTTGGCGGTTGCGGTCGTGTAGGCGCAGCTTCAGCGCGACGAATATCTGCCGGAAGCGCTGGTCGTCTTTCGCGGTGACGAATCGCATCCATGCGAGCGCAGGCAATACTGCGACGACGACGCCCAGTGCGATCCACCAGCTCACCAGGATGCCGCCCCACATGACCAGCAGCATCCCGGTGCCGAACAGGATGACCAGCGGCACCAGCGGGACGCCCAGCTTCATTGCCGGTCGGGTGGCGCCTTTGTAGATGACTTCGGCTTGCATGGCGTGATACCCGATGCGTCAGCCGACGATGTAGCTGGCGAAGGCGGCGGCGCCACCGACCAGCGTGCCGCCGATCAGCACATTGGCGACATCGGCCAGCCGCGCGCCCTGGAAGATCATCTTGAAGCCGGCCCAGATGATCGCGATCGTGACCACCGCGATCGAGATCGTCACCAGGATCGTGTTGACGTTGGTGACCGTGGTGTTGATCTTGTCGAAGCTCTGTGCGGAAACCAACCGCGGTGCGGCGCTGAGCAGGGTGGCCGTGGGCAGAGAGATACGGCGAATCAAAGCGTTGCGGTTCATGGTGTCTCCTTGGCGATGGCGGACGAGGGCTGGGACATGGATGAGGCTTCCGGTGTGCGCAGCGGCCGTGCGGCCATTGCGACCCGGTGCACGTAGCCGTGCTTGAAGCCGGTGACGAAGTTGCCGCTGTAGTAGCAGGACAGTGCCTGCCGCAATGCGGCCTGAGAGTGCGCAGGACCGGCGCCCCCGTCGTTCCCCGAAGCACGGTCGTAGCAGTCGGCCAGCACGGTCTGCATCGCGGTCAGGCTCGCGCAGGGGTCAAAGGCGCTCTCGACCGTCAGGCCTAGGAGCTCCAGATTGCCCACATTGATCTGCGCCAGTCCGACACTGAAATTCCACCCCGCGGCCTGCAGTGCCTTCGCCGTCGCGATGGCCTCGCCTTGGGTTCTTGGCTGCCGGATCAGTGCCCCGCCCACCACACCGATCGCATAAGGGTTAAACCCGCTTTCGACAGCGACCAGCGCCTGTGCGGTGCCGGCATCGACCTGCGGCGCGCAGCGCAGGGCCAGGGCGAGAAACAGCGTGCCGTCCATCGCCGGCCTCAGGGGTTCGAGTCCACGGCAGCCACCGGTGGCGGCGCCGACAGCCAGTTCGCGTAGTCGGTGTCGAACTGGGTGTTCAAGCCGCCGAGCTGTGTCTTCGCGGCTGGGGTGAACTCCGTCACCGATCCGCCGTCGACGTTCCACCAGGTGCGGGAGAACAGGGTTCCGTTGACGGAGACCGACACCGCACCGGTGTAGTCGCAGTAAGGCAATGGACCGGTGTCGCTGAAGACCAAGCGGGTGTACTGAGGTGGGCAGTAACGGGGCGCGCTTGCCCAATCATTGCGGGCTGAATTGCCAACGCCCACCATCGCGCAGGTCGGGAACGACTTGCCACGTGCCAGGTCGCGGAGCACCTGGCGGATCGGTGGCACGCAGCGGGGGATTGCCCGCCAGCTCGGTGCCGCGAAGCACAGCATCACCAGGCAGCCATCGACCGCGGCAGCGGGCCGGGGCATCGCCAGCCCGCTGGTCATCAGCATTGCCGCGACCACGGTGGTGACTCCAGTCCTCGCGCCACAACGTCCCGTGTACCCGCGGGCACAAATTCGAACCGCGATGCCGCCAGCGAGGTTTAGAGTTGAGTTGGAGTTCATCGCGGGTGCTCTCGCTGGCAGGTTCAGGGCCGATCAATCCTGGGTTGTTTTTCGTGGTGCCGTGAGATCACTCTAGGTTCGGAATCGGGCGCGGCTGGCGCTGGATTCGGGTCGTTTTCTTGCAAACTTGTCGTGGATCGCGATGCCCCTGTCGCTGTTTTCGCTGCGTCTGCCTGTGCACCCGCATCAGCTGGAGGTTCAGGAGTTCGACAGCTATGAGCTGATCGTCGATCTGCGCGAGGACGAGCGCTACGCTGACGATCACCTGCCGGGCGCCGTCTCGGTACCGTGGTCTGCGCCGGTCGTTCCGACGGGCGCAGAGAACGTTGAGAGCGCGCCTTCAAGTGCACCTCCGACACCCACGGTTGACACGGTGTCCGTTGCGCTGCCCGCTGCACTGGAGAGCCACCTGGCCCCATTGGCACTGGGTGCACCGGTGCTGGTCTATTGCGACCGGGGCGGTGTCGACAGCGCGCGCGTGGTCGCGGCCCTGAAGCATCGCGATCACAAGGCTGACCTGTTGCCGGGCGGCTGGCCCAGCTACCGCCGATGGGTCACCGCCTCGATCGAGGTGCTGGCTCGCACAATGAGCTTTTGCTGGGTCCGCTGTGCACCCGCTGCCGGCACGCCAGCCGTTCTGAGCGCGCTGGAAGCCAACGGGCAACAGGTGCTGTCACTGGGCGCGATCCTGTCCCAGAAATCCTTTCCGGGGATCTCGCTGCCCGGGGAGGCGACTCCCTCGCAAGCCGCCTTTGAAACGCGGCTAGTGGACACGCTGCGTCGTCTCGATCCGGGCCGCCCGGTCTGGGTCTGTGAACCGCTGTGGCTGAACGACGATGTGGGCTTGCCGGTGCCATTGCATGACGCGCTGCGCCGCTCGCAGGCACTGCGCATCGAGGCCTCGATGGCGGATCGCGTGGCCGCGTTGCGGTCCCACCTTGTGGTGCAGCGAACCGGAACCGAAGAGCCAGTGGAATCGCTGATCCAAGCGCTGCAGTGGGCCATCCCCGCTGACCACGGTGTGCGGCTCGATGCGTCGAAGGTGCTCGCAGAGCAAGGTCGTCACGAGGAAGCGCTTTACAGCCTGCTCGCCGATGGCATCGACCCGCTGTACCTGGCACTCGCGGCACCGCGTGTTCCTGCCCGCGAAACCTCACTGACGTTGGCGTCATTGTCCGAGGAAGCAGCCTGGTCCGGCCTGTTGACGCTGCCCGAGCCATGGCAGCAGGCGCTGCGACCTGACGCCGATCAGATCAGCCCGTAGATCTCCGCCACGCGCAAGGCGGCACGGCGGTTGGCCGCGCCCAGCTTCAGGCTCAGCCGCTGGAAGCGGCAGTCGATCGTCTTCGCCTCGGTCTTCATCAGCGTTGCGATCACCTTGCTGTTGTGGCCTTGCTGCTGATGCCACAGCAGCACCAGATCGTCTTCGGTGATGCGGGCCTGGGCCATCAGGTCGGCCCTGACCTGCCGGTGCATCCAGTCGCCCAGTTCCATCGCCAGGCTGCGCGCCAGCAACCGGATTCGTCCGTACCCCTCCCCGACGAAGTGCTGCCGCTGCGCCGACCCCAGGCACAGGACGGCGACACGCGATTGCGCGGCCGGGGAGGGCACCGGCACGATCAGCGTCGACACGAAGCCGAAATGAGCCGCACCGTCCACAACCCAACGTTCCCGGTCGTTCAGCGGTGGCAACTCCTCGGCCCGGATCGGCGCGGCGTTGTAGAGGGCATAGCGCAGCCAGGGATCGTCCAGGCACCAGCCGTTCTGCGCGTACTGCAGCGCCCAGACCGGGTCGCACGCCAGCAGGTAGCGGTAAGAAGCGAGCGTCACATCGTCGCGCACGAAGCTGATGAAGACCGCCGCGTCCGCATCGAGCGCGGCCGTCCCCTGCTGCAACAGATGCACTGCCGCGGCGTTGTCGACGGCGCTTTCGATCTGCACGGCGATGCCGAGCAGCCGCGAGCAGACATCGGCGTGCGCTGCACTGTTACCCTGATCCGTACGTTCAGCGCGATCCATCGAAGAACTCCTCGCCGTGACGCCGCAGGCGCTGATGCAGGTGGGGCTCGTCGAATCGCAGGGGTTCGGCCTCGCACCAGCGTGTGAACTCACAGCGGCTGGCAAACAGCATCGACTGGATCAGGTGGGTGCCCAGCGGGCGTCGCTGCGTGCGTTCGAGATACAGCGCAATGCCGACACCGCGCAGCACGAATACGACGGCGCCATCGGCGGTGGACAGCTGAATTCCGGAGCGGGTCGCGGTGCATGTGCCCGCGCGGGTGAGCCGTCCCTGTCGACGACGCACCTGGATCAGCGACGCTTTGGGGCCGAGCGCCGGTGCGGGCAGTGCCGCATGGTCGCGCTGGGACCGGGCCGGAGCGGATGACCCGCTGCTGTCCGGTGGCTCTGCGCCTTCGGCCGACGAGGAATCAGTATTCATCCGTGTCTCCAGCAGGCATGGCGCTGAGGAGCGCGGCCTGGTTGGACCGCTTCGGACGGCGGCTTGTCGCGGGCATCGGGATGGAGCCGTTGATGCTGCGAATTGAGGCTGAGCAGACCCCATCTTGTCCAGTGTCGCGACGTGTCAAATGGTGACGAGTCGTTCGTTTTGGTTCACGAGGTGGGGCAAGCCGATCCACATCCCGCAAGAGGCTTCAGCGCACCATGGGACTGGTCGGAAGCGAACCCGACATCGCTGTGGCGCCAGGCTTGTGAGGCCCCGCATTCATCAGTCACCCCATGTGCGAACCGTCGCGCCGCGCGTGCGGGTGCCAGGGCCTTTCGCGGCATAAGCGGCTGCCTTCCCGACAGCGCTTCGTTTCACTTCGCGCAGGCGGGCCCCTGCCATTTACTCCACGATGCCCTGGGCGCCCGCACTCGATCGCGGCGCGCTTGGTCTCGCACGGCGACCGACGAATGCGGGGCAGAGATCAGATCAAGACAGCAGACTGCGTCTAGGGATGAACAGTCATCGAATTCAAATTCCCGGCTCCCTCGGAAATTGGGGCAGGGTGGGTGTGACCATCACCTGGGAGAAGGAGTCAATGATGTGGCTTTGGCTGGTACGTGAAGCACCGGCGGATGTGCCGTATTGGCCTGGTCGGCGCTGGTTGGCCTGTGTCGATGCGGTGGGCTGGCCGTGTGTGTGGATCCTGATGGTCCACCAGGCGCCGGAGCCGGTCGGTTTGTTCGGTCCGTTCGTCGGCGCCACGGCCTTGCTGTGCGCGCTGGGTCGTCTACATCGCGCGTTCTTTGCCAATCACCACTACCGGTTCACCACCTGGCGGTGGGGGCGGATCGCTGTCGCCTTGATGCTGATCGGCGCGCTTCTGAAGCTCATGCTGATGACACCAGGTTGATGCGCCATCGGTACGTGTTTGTCGCGCAACGGCGCTGTCGTCAGTGGGCCACTTCGGGCCTCGCTTCGCTCCATCGATCCAGGTCCGATCGCCGCCATGCGACTGCGCGCGGGCCGAGGCGAACCGGACTTGGAAATCGTCGATCGGCGATCAGCCGATAGATCGTGGAGCGCCCCAGGCCGGTGATTCGCATGACGGTTGGCAAGCGAAGAAACAAAGGCGCGACTGTGTCTGATGGGACAGGCGATGGCTCAGAAGATATTGGTTGCACGGACGACCTCCAGTAGAAGATGTCCCGGCAACCATAGGATCTTGTCTGTACGACCGCCGTGCTGGATTGGCGTCAAATTCTTGCGGCTTGGGAACCATCTTTACCGAGCAAGTAGCCTCGACGAAAACACGCTTATCGTAAAAATGTCGACTGGAACCGTGGCCGGTTGCGTAATTGATCACCTAATTGGCTTGTCCTCCGGTCGGTCGTCCTTGGAGCACAGACTCAGCAAGCTATTCCGCATAAGCCTGGCAGCTAGTCCAACCGGAAATCACGGGACGGAATTGAGCCGTTCAATTGACCATCGGCTTGCAGTATCGACAAGCACTTAGCCAGTCGGCCGTTCAGGCCTGCTTCATCAGTGGCAGTACTTCCGCGTCCTCGCGAAGCTTGTCGAGATGATCGGCCCAGGCCTGCATCATCTTGCGTCGTTCCGGGAGATGTTCTGCGTGGTTGTAGGCGGCCTTCACGGCATTCCGTTCGGCGTGGGACAACTGACGCTCGATCACGTCGGATGGCCACCCGCATTCATGAAGCAGGGTCGACGCCATCCCGCGAAAGCCGTGAGCCGTGAGTGCGGCACGTTCGTAACCAAGGCGCCGCAGAGCAGCGTTCACGGTGTTCTCACTCATCGGCTCGCCGTTCGTGCGCACACCGGGAAACACCCATTTGTTGCGTCCGGTCAGTGGCTGCAACTCCTTGAACACAGCGATCGCCTGCTTGGCCAGCGGCACGATGTGCGTGACCCGTCCCTTCATCTTGGCCGCAGGAATGCGCCACTCTGCCGCATCAAGGTTGATCTCGCTCCACTCGGCGCGTCGCAGTTCGCCCGGTCGTACGAACAACAGAGGTGACAGCTTCAGCGCGCACCGGGTGATGAAACCGGCTTCGCAAGCATGGATGTCGCGCAACAAGCGGCCCACCTTGCGTGGGTCAGTGAGGGTCGGGTAATGCTCGGGCTTCCATGGTGGCAACGCGCCGCGCAGGTCGCGGCTCGGATCGCTTTCGGCGCGGCCTGTGGCGACTGCGTACCTGAACACCTGGCCGCAGTTTTGCTGGACCCGATGGGTGGTCTCAAGTGCGCCCCGCGCTTCGACCCGCTTCAGCAGAGTCAACAGCTCGGTCGGTACGATGGCGCCCACGTTCTTCTGACCGATCCACGGGAACACGTCTCTTTCTAGGCGGCGAATGATTTTCTCGGCGTGGCTCGGTGCCCATTGGGGGGAGTGTTTGCCGTACCACTCGCGAGCGACCGCCTCGAAGGAGTCGATCGGCGGCAGTCCTGCCGAAGCCATATCCTCAACCACGCGCTGCCTCACACGTTCAGCACGTGCAGCCTTTCGAGTGCCGCTCGGGTCCACCCCCTCGCGAACCATCCTGCGAGCCTCCTCGGCCTGCTTTCGGGCCAGGCTGAGGCTCGTGGTGGGATAGGTCCCGAGGCTCAACGTCTTGCGGCGACCGTCAACGGTGTAGTCCAGGCGCCACCCATGCGAGCCGCCTTTGACGAACAGCAGAAGGTACAGCCCAGCACCATCAGACAGCCGCTTGCGCTCGTCGGTGGGCCTGATGTTCTTGATGGTGGCGTGTGAGGGGATGAGGTGCAGTGCCATGCAGTAACTCCGCCGCTTGAATTGACGGAATTCTGCGGTTACTGCGGAAGTTACTGCAATGTGAACTCGGATCTCTTGGGACTGCGTGGGACCGTAAGAAAAAGAAAAAAGCCCTAGATCGTTGATTCTCCAGGGCTTTTAAGATTTCAGAGGACTTTGCGGGACCTCTTGGAATGTGTGGATGGTGGAGAGGAGGAGGATCGAACTCCCGACCTTCGCATTGCGAACGCGACGCTCTCCCAGCTGAGCTACCCCCCCGAACGAATCAGAAGTCTAGCGCAGGAGCGATGGCGATCATTCAGGCGCTGATGGCGTCCAGGTAAAGCCAGCGACCGCCTTCTCGCACGAAGCGGCTGCGCTCGCGCAGGCGGTGCGCGCGGCCACCGAGTTTGCTGCGAGCGACGAATTCGACTTGCGCATGATCAGTATCGGTCTGTTCATGGCTGAGCACCTGCAGCCCCAGCCAGCGCAAGCCCGGCTCATGGTGAAAGGGGATGGTCGGGCGGGTGCTCGGGTGCCAGGTCGCGAGCAGGTAGTCGTCGAGCTGCAGGGTGTAGGCGCTGTAGCGCGAGCGCATGAGTGCCTCGGCCGTAGGCGCCATCAGATGTTGCGCACCGGCATGGAAGCGGCCGCAGCAGAGGGCATAGTGCAGGGCGGTGCCGCAGGGGCATTCGGGGCTGGGCGGTGTGGGCATGGGCGCGTGAAGGCGGATGGATTCGATTCTCCGCGACCGTAAAAAAAGCCCCGCCATGGCGGGGCTCGGTGTGTGCGCATCAGGCTTACTTTTTCGGGGCGGCCTCTTTCTTCTGTGCGGTAGCGGCCAGCTTGTTCGCTGCCACCAGTTCGGGCTTGAACGCGGCGCCGTTGACCGTCAGGCCGTCGGCCGAGAACTTCGACGCGTTGCCAGGGCCGACGCCCTTCACACGGCTCACCACGTCAGACCAGTCCTTGAAGGCGCCGCTCTTGCGCGCGTCGAGGATCTTGGTGGACATGCTCGGGCCAATGCCTTTGACGGTTTCCAGCTCGGCTTGCGAGGCCTTGTTGAGCTCAACAGCGGCGTGAGAAGCGAAGGCAGCGGCGGCCATCAGCAGGGCGATCAGGGTACGGATCATGGTGGTCTCCAGACGGTTCAGGTTGAGGGAATCGGTCGGACGCCTCATGGCTCGACCTGTGGGAAATTCTGGCGATGGAGGTCGCGTCTGGCTGTCCCCTCCGGGAGGGCCCTCGGGCGGGGGCGAGTGCTGCATGCCCCTCTGGAGTCAGCGTTGGATTCACACGGCTCGAAGCTCCCTCTGAGGTGTGAAGAGTCGCCTGCGCCGGCCGGGCTTCGCCTTCGCGTCGTCGCCCAGGCTGCACTTGATATAACCCGGGCCTGACCCATGCCCTCGCACACCATGAACCAGAACGCCTGCGCCTGCCGCCTTTTGCCGGGAGTCGCTTCGTGATTCCGTCGCCTGATGACCTGGCCCAGCGCCGCGTGCTGGTGGTGGGCGACGTGATGCTTGATCGCTACTGGCATGGTGCGGTTGAACGGATCTCGCCCGAAGCGCCGGTGCCGGTGGTGCGCGTCTCACGCGAAGAGGAACGGCTTGGCGGCGCGGCCAATGTGGCGCTGAACGTCAAGACGCTCGGCGCGCGGGTGACGCTGTTGACGGTGGTCGGGTCCGACGAGGCTGCCACGCGACTGCGTGCGTTGCTGGCGCACCATGGCATCGAAGCGTGCCTGGGCGAGGACGCCGCGCTGCGCACCATCGTCAAGCTGCGCGTCATCGGGCGCTCACAGCAATTGCTGCGCATCGACTTCGAAAGCGAGCCCGATCATGAAGTGCTGACCCAGGCACTTGACGCCTTTGAGCGTGAGCTGCCTCAGCACGACGCGGTGCTGTTTTCGGACTACGGCAAGGGCGGGCTGACCCACATCACCCGGATGATCGAGTCCGCACGCGCGGCCGGCAAGCCGGTGCTGGTCGACCCGAAGGGCAGTGACTACGCGCGCTATGCAGGTGCCACCGTGATCACGCCGAACCGGGGTGAGCTGGCACAGGTGGTCGGGGCGTGGCGCAGCGACGCGCAGCTCATCGAGCGCGCGCAGGCCCTGCGCAGTGAGCTGCGGGTGGGTTCGCTGCTGCTGACGCGGTCAGAAGACGGCATGAGCCTGTTTGACGAGCACGGCGCCGTCCATCAGCCGGCACAGACGCGCGAGGTGTTTGACGTCACCGGCGCTGGCGACACGGTGATCGCGACGATGGCAGTGCTGCTTGCGGCCGGACTCACCGCGCGCGAGGCGATGCCGCATGCCAACCGCGCCGGTGGCCTGGTCGTTGGCAAGTTCGGCACCGCCAGCGTCAGTCACGCCGAGCTGTTCGGCTGACCCCAGGGTTGAGGCTCAGCGCGCCCGCCGGAAGGTCAGGTTGATCCGCTGCTCGCCGGTGAGTGGGTGGCAGCCGGGCTTCAACGGCAAAACGCCGTGATGGAAGAAACGCGCGGGGCCACCCCACACCGCAACATCGCCGTGGACGAGCGGAATGCGCCGGGTCGGGTCGCTGCGGTGGGGCCCACCGAACTGGAACATCGCCGGCAACCCCAGGGATACCGAGACGATCGGTGCTCGACCGTCGCGTTCATCGCGGTCCTGGTGCAGCGTCAAGCGGGCGCCGGGTACATAGCGATTGATCAGGCAGACGTCGGGATCGAAGCCCATGAAGCCTGCCTGCTCTGCGGCGATGGCTGCCAATTCGCCGAACACGGTGGGCATCGTGGGCCAGGGCTTGCCGCTGTCGGGATCGATCGGGTCGTAGCGGTAGCCGCGGCGATCGCTGACCCAGCCGGCGGCGCCGCAGCTGGTCATCGACACCGACATGCGAAAGCCGCCGGGCGTGATCAGGTGTCGCCACGGCGCTTGCAACGTGACTTCGGTGACGGCCGCAAGCAAGGCGTGATCGAACTTCCGTGCGCCCCCACGCCACACGATGGCGCCAGGCGCGAGCGGCTCGATGCGCGGTGCCTCTTCGCCGTCATCGAAGAGTGTGAGATTGGATTGGGTACCCGCGCGCACCGGTGTCACGCCGTCGTCAGCGCAGCGGCCTCGCGCAACAGCAGCGCGCGCTTGCGCTCGACGCCCCAGCGGTAGCCCGAGATGCCACCGTCGATGCGCAGCACCCGATGGCAAGGCACGGCCACCGCCACTGGATTGGCGGCGCACGCACTCGCCACGGCTCGCACGGAACTTGGTGCGCCGATGCGCAGGGCAATGTCGCTGTAGCTGGCGGTTTGGCCCGCCGGAATGCTGCGCAGGGCCTGCCAGACCCGCAGCTGGAAGGCGGTGCCCTGCAGGTCCAGGGGCAAGGACAGGCCGATCCGGGGCGATTCGATGAAGCCCACCACGCTCGCCACCGTCTGCTCGAAATCACCGTCCCCGCCGATCAGGTGCGCCTTGGGGAATCGATCCTGCAGGTCGCGCAACAGCCGATCCGGGTCGTCGCCCAGCAGGATGGCGCACACGCCGCGCTCGCTTTGTGCCACCAGGATCGCGCCCAGCGAGCACTGACCGATCGCGAAGCGGATCTGCGTGGCGGCACCCCCTGCGCGGTAGGCCGTGGGGGTCATGCCCAGCACCTCGTCTGACTCTTCGTAGAAGCGGCTGTTTGAGGCATAGCCTGCGTCGTACAAGGCCTGCGTCACCGATGCGGCACGGGGCAGTGCCTCGCGGACGCGCTGGGCGCGGTGCGCACGGGCATAGTCGCTGGGCGAGACCCCTGTCACCGCCTTGAAGACGCGCTGCAGGTGGTAACGGCTGAGCCCCGCCTTCTGAGCGAGTTCAGCCAACGTGGGCGGTGCTTCGGCACGCTCGATGTGACGGCACAGGTCAGCCACGAGGGCCACGTGCGGCGAAGCGCGGTCATCGAGGGGCATCGGCAAGTCCTTCGCATTCGGTGGGTCGAGAATCAAGACCTGAATTTAGACCCCCACGAAGTGGAGTGCACTCCGATTCTTGCGCTTCACGGCCTGCTGCCGCGTCGGCAACGTCCCTTCATTCGGACTGGCCCAATTTCACCCTCAGCTCGACCTTCGCACCCTGACGCAACACCGTCAGCGTCACCGTGTCGCCGGGCTGATGTTGCTCGAACTGCTCCAGCATGGCTTCGAGCGCGGCGACAGGCTCCTTGTCCACCGCCACGATCAGGTCGCCCGCAATGACACCGCCGGAAGCGGATCGCCGGAAGGGTCGCAGCCCCACATCAGCGGCTGAGCTGCCGGGCGCGACGCCGACGATGGCGATGCCCAGCGGCAGCTTCAGCGCACGGTTGAATTCCGGCGGCGCGGCGGAGATGCCCAGAGACGGGCGTGGGATGCGTCCGTCGCGGATCAGCCGAGGCACGATGCGATTGACCTCGTCGACCGGGATCGCGAAGCCAATGCCGGCACTCGTGCCGCTCGGGCTGTAGATGGCGGTATTGATGCCGATCAGCCGGCCGGCCGAATCGATCAGCGGCCCACCAGAGTTGCCGGGGTTGATGGCTGCATCGGTCTGGATGGCGCCACGGATCGGTCGCCTGGTCACCGACTCGATTTCCCGGTTCAGCGCGCTGACGATGCCCGTGGTCAGCGTCTGGTCCAAGCCGAAGGGATTGCCGATCGCATAGACCTTCTGGCCGACCTGCAGGTTGCCACTCTGACCCAGCGCGATCGCTTTCAGCTTGGCCGCAGGCGCATCGATGCGCAGCACGGCGATGTCGCGGTCCGGAAACACGCCCACCAGCGAGGCACTGTAGGTGCTTTGATCCGACAGCGTGACCCGCGCGCCGTTGGCGCCCTGGATCACATGGAAGTTGGTGACGATGTGGCCGCGCTCGTCCCACATGAAACCAGTGCCGGTTCCACGCGGCACCTGCGACACATCGGTGGAGAACAGACTGGCCGCGCGCTCCAGCGTCGTGATGTGGACCACCGACGGCGAGACCGACTTGAACACCTCGATGTTGTTGAGCTCGTCGGCTGCCAGATCGCCGCGCGCGACCACCGCGCGCGGGGCAGCGGGGGCGGCCGATTCGGAAGCCGCCACCGCGTCAGAGGCGCTGTGCAAGCTCCAGCCGAGCGCCGAGCCAGCGAGCAGCGCGATCAGCAGCAGCGAGGGCGCGCGGCGGAATCGAGTCGCCTCAGCCAACGCGTACCTCGATCCGACGTGGCTGCGCCTCGGCCAACTTGGGGATGCGCAGGCTGAGTACACCGTCCTTCAGATGGGCATCGATCGCTGCGGTGTCGAGCTCCTTGCTGAGAGTGAACGATCGGCGATAACGCGAGGCCCGCACTTCGGCAAATGCGGGGTCGAATGACGGCGGTGTGTCGAGTGCGACCGTGCCTTCAAGGCTCAGTGTGGGCCCGTCGACCTTGATGTCGAGACTATCTCGCTTGACGCCGGGCAGGTCGGCCAGCAAGGTGATGCCGGCGCTGTCTTCGACGACATCGACGCGGGGCAGCAGGTAGGGTGTGGTGTCGTTGGGCACAGAGGTGCGTGGGGTGCTGTTCATCTGGAAATCTCCTGTGGTCGTTCGGTTCACTCGATGGCGATGCGCTTGGGTTGCACCGCTTCGCGGCGTCGCACGTTGACGTGCAGAACACCCTCGCGGTAGGTCGCGCTGACCTGGCTCGGATCGACGTCGTCGGGCAGGGCCACTGCACGACGGAACCTGCCGCTGTAGCGCTCGCGGCCGTGCACGCTGGTCTTCGGTGCGTCGCTCGGGAGATCGCTCGCGCGCTCGCCAGCGACGGTCAGCACACCGCGGTCCAGCGTCACTTCCGTGCGGCTCGCGTCGATGCCGGGCGCGAACACATAGACATCGACCGCCTGCGGGCTGTGCCCCACGTTGATGGCCGGGTAGCTGCTCCCGGCAGTCGATCGGATGGCGCGCGACGTGCCACCCCAGCCGAACAAGGAGTCGAGTTCGCCGCGCACACGGTCGAGGTCTGAAAAGAACCCGTTCGGGGCACTCAGATAGGCGTCGTACATGTTGGTTTCTCCATCGTCAGGAAGGCTCCGGTGTCGAGCCGATGGAGATGAAATGGCTGCTGCTGCGCCGGTTTCAAGAGGGCGCGGTTGGCGTGGCCTCGTGTGCCCGTTCGGCGTAACGGTTGAAGCGCCAGGCCGTGCCATCCATCGTGATGCGCCGCCAGGTTCCGCGCTTCTCGGCGGGCGACATCACAGTCCAGTTCTGGACCTCGTCGAAGGTGCGCCCGCAGCCCTTGCAGACCGCGTCGCCCTGACTGGTTGAACAGATCGCGATGCAGGGCGCATCGGGGGTGGTGGCGTACCAGATCAACCACGCATCTCGCGCCGAGGCAGGCATGCTCACGTCGTCGCATTCGCTCTCGCGGTAATACACCATCAGTGCATACACCTCGGCCAAGGCCCTGACCTCGCGGCAAGCCGTGATGCCGTCGGGGGATGGCGAGCGTTCGCGCCACCAGTTGATGGCACTTTCGATGTCGGTGATGTGTATGCCAGCCATGGAGGTCGTTCGAGCGGACGGCAAGGATACTGCCCTCGCCACGCGAACGCCTTCTTCAAGGTGCGCTCAAACGGATCGTGGTGAGTGATCGATTCGCACGCGGGCCTTTCCATGGCTGCTGATTCAGGGTAAACTCGCAGGCTTCGCTCGCATCGACGATCACTTGCCAGTCCATCGGCATAGTTGTTGTGATCGATGCTCGTTCATCCCCTCTGACCTCGTTCGAGTCAGCCCACGTTTTTCAGTGCGGCAGGTCTCGATAGCGCTTTGAGCCGGTGTCCTCATCTGAGGGCACTTGCAGGCAACGGTCGGCGGCGATGCCGTCGCTTGACTGTTCCGCTTCACCGTTCTCAAAGCGAACCTTCTCCCAGCGACCTGACCTTGTCGGTTCATAGAACCGGCGGGTGCCTCATGGCGTTGTGCCCTTGTGCACAGCGTCGGCACCGCATTTGAAAGTACGTATGACATTCGCAAACCTGGGCCTGCATGAAGCCCTGACCAAAGCCGTGGCCGATGCCGGCTATTCCACCGCCACCGAAGTGCAGATGAAGGCCATTCCGGTGGCCCTCGCCGGCAAGGATCTGATGGTCTCGTCCTCGACCGGCAGCGGCAAGACGGCATCGTTCATCCTGCCCGCGCTCGAACGCATCCTGGCGGCCCGTGCCGACACCACGCAAAAGCGTGACCGCGCCACCGTCTACGGCCCCCGCATCCTGGTGCTGACGCCAACGCGCGAGCTCGCCATGCAAGTGGCCAAGGCTGCCACCATCTACGGCCGTCATGTGCAGGGTCTGCGCGTGGCTACTGTTGTTGGCGGTGTGCCTTACCCGGCGCAGATCAAGGCGCTGCGTGGCCAGCTGGACATCCTGATCTCGACCCCGGGCCGCCTGCTCGACCACCTGCAGACCGGCAAGGCTGTGCTCGACCATGTGGAAATGCTGGTGCTGGACGAAGCCGATCGCATGCTCGACATGGGCTTCATCGACGACATCAACACCATCGCCGACCACGTGCCCGCCGCACGCCAGACGGTCATGTTCAGTGCCACCTTTGCGGGCCATGTTGGCCGCCTCGCGCAGAACCTGTTGCGTGATCCGCAGCGCATTGATGTGTCGTCGCACACCGACACGCATGAGAACATCGAGCAACGCTTGCACTGGGCCGACAACCACAACCACAAGAACGCGCTGCTCGACCACATCCTGACCGAACGCGAGATGGAGCAGGCGCTGGTATTCACCAGCACCCAACGCGACGCCGACTGGCTGGCTGATCGACTCGCCGAAATGGGCCATGCTGTCGCGTCATTGCATGGTGGCATGCCGCAAGGGCGCCGCAACCGCGTGCTGCAAGGCTTGCGCACACGCCAGCTGAAGGTGCTGGTTGCCACTGACGTGGCGGCTCGCGGCATCGACGTGCCGAGCATCAGCCATGTCATCAACTACGGGCTTCCGATGAAGGCCGAAGACTATGTACACCGCATCGGCCGCACCGGCCGTGCCGGCAAGAACGGTCTGGCGATCACGCTGGGTGAGCGGATGGACACCGGCATGATCCGCCGCATCCAGCAGTTCACCACTCAAAACATCCCGGTCAGCACCATCGCTGGTCTGGAACCCAAGAGCCCCGAGCCGCGCATGTATGCACCGCGCCCGGGTGCCGACTCGGAACGGCGTCCAGGTGGCTTCGGTAACCGCTCAGGTGCACCGTCGAACAGTCGCTTTGGCAAGCCATCGTTTGCGCCACGGCGTGATGAAGGTGGTTTCGCACCGCGTCGCGACGACGGGTTTGCCCCGCGCTCAGCCGGTCCGTTCGACCGTGCCCCTGCCCGCCGCGCACCCGAAGGAGCTGCTGCACCCAGCCGGGCACCGTTCAAGGCACGACCACGCACCGGTGGGTTCACGCGCTGAGCAGGATGCACTGGCTGAACGTGAAAAGGCCCGCGCAAGCGGGCCTTTTTCATGGGCAGATGAAGGAAGTCAGCTGCGCAGGGCAATCTCGTTACGCACCGACTTCACGCCCTTCACCGATACGGCGATCTCTTCGGCACGCATCTTCTCGGCGCTGCTCTTGGCAAAGCCCGACAGCAGCACCGTACCGTTCAGGGTTTCGACGCTGATCGACGTCGCATCGACATCCTTGTTGTCAACGAAACGGGCCTTGACCGACGTGGTGATCGCGGTGTCGTCGATGTAGGCGCCAACGGTCGATTGATCGCGCGTCACGGCACAGCCGGACAGGGTGATCAACGCAACGCAAGCGGCGATGGAGGCGAGGGTGGTGCGTGTGGACATGGTGTGATTCCTTGAGACGGTTGGAGAAGGTGGGGGTGAAGGGGGAGACTGGCTTTCAATGCAGCGTGCTGGGTCGGCCCTCGCTGCGCCTCGGTGCCTGCTGCACAGTGACATCGGGTGCGGGAGATGCCTTGCCCTGGGCGGGACGCTGCCACACAGACTGGGCAAGATTGAGCAAACCATCGGTCGGCACCCGCGCAAGGACCGAGCTCACCACTTGAGGCAGCAGCCCCGAGTAAACCGCTCGCCTCAGAAGCGCGAAGCGCCAGGGCCGCGTCCACATCACAAGCGCGCCAACGGCGGCCGCGCCGATGAGCATGGCCCACGGATGGCGTTGTGTCAGTGGCTTGGATGCCGACGAGGTGCCGGGTCTCACAAACAAGTCAGCCACTGCGCGCAAAGGGTGGTCTGCCCACCAACTGGCCGCATCGCTGATCAGTGGGCCGAGCACGGGAATCGCGCTCAATGCGACCCACCAGTTGCTCGGCGTACCGTGACCTTGGCTTTTGACCTGGGCTGAGCCGGAGTTCAGTTCGAACATCTGCTCACGCATCAGTCGCCGCGACTTTTCCAAGCGCTCGGTGACGCCGAGGAGGGTGTCCGTCGGAGTGCCCAGTGTCTGCAATGACCGCTGATCCAGTGGCAGGGACGTGGCGCTCACGGACTGACCTCACGGAGCATGTCGATGTCCGCGCGAACCTGACCGCGCAGTGCAGAAAACGCGGGGGCGTCGCTGATGGCCTGGACGGAGAACCAGCTCCACGCTCCCACAACGGCTGGCAATCCTGGGGCGAGCCACAAAGCCCATGTCGCGTGTAGCTGATCAGGTGGCGTGACGGCCCACAGCATCACCGCCACGCCCGCCAGCACCGCGGCGACCGCAGCGCATGACAGTGCGATCGCAGTCTTGAGCGCGCGCTCTCGGAGCTGCGTGACGGCACCGGACAACTCCAGTGCCGCCAGCGACGCGTAGGCTTCGACGTGATCGGTGATCACGGCAGGCCGGTCCACCATGAGTTTGAAGAACGGGTGCATGGGGAGCTCGTTTTCGATTCGGTGTGGACCAGCCAGCCTTGCTCGATCAGTCGCCTCGACGTGACCGGCTCAGCAGACCGATCACCGTGACCAGCGCGGCGCCCGCGGCTGCGGCGATCAGCATGGCCTTGACCGGCTCGTCCTTGATGTACTGAACGGTGCTGTCAGAGGCTTGCGCGGCGCGCTCACGCAACTGACGCGAGGTTTCACGGGCGGTGTCCAGGCCGCGACGGGCGATCGACTCGGCATCCTTGGCCAGGCGGTCCATCACAGGCTTGGCGGCATTCACCGCGTTGTGGGCCTTCTCGGCCAGGTGGTTGTGTGCCTGCTGTGCGGCAGCATCGAGTTGATCGACAGCGAGATCGGCAGAGTGGGCAGCGTCTTCAATGAATTGGGTGGGCGTGGGCATGATGTTGATCCTTGATGGAGTGGAAAGGGTTTGAAACCGGTGGTGGCGCAGCGCTGGCGGTGCGGCGCTGACTATTTCTTCATCTGCCCCAGCAGGAAGCTGCCGATGGCGAGAACGATGAAGACCACGAACAAGATCTTGGCGATACCGGCAGCACTGGCGGCAATGCCACCAAAGCCGAACAGCGCGGCGATCAAGGCAATGACGAAGAAAACGACGGCGTAATGCAACATGAACATCTCCTGAGTTGACGGGCGGTGCATGCGGCACAAAGCACGTCACGCACAACCAGTGTCATTCGCAGGGGGCGTTCAATCGATAGGCCAGTGGGCCTGGCTGGCGTCGGCCGATTCGGCACGCGCCTGTAGGAAAGCGATGACACGGCCACCGAGAGGCTCGGGGGCCGCGTAGGCCGCGGCTGAAATCACGCCTTCGTGGGCAGTTGTGCCTCGATCGAGGTGCCCGCACCAGGCTGGCTGACCAGCGTCATCTGTCCGCCCTCGGCCTCTACCCGGTAGCGCATGCCAAGTAGGCCGTGCGCCGCTTGCCGCGGCACGCTCGTGTCGAAGCCGCAACCGTTGTCACGCACCGAGATCGTCACCGTCCCCTGTTGTTGCGATAGCGTGATCCAGACTTCGGTGGCCTTTGCATACTTCGCGATGTTGGTCAGCGCTTCCTGGACCAGACGGTAGGTCGTCAGCTCACCGGAAGGGCTGAGGCTGGTCGGCGCAAGCTCGACATGCAGTTGCAGGCCCGACGCGGTCGCGAACTCGCCGGTGATGATCTCCAGCGCGGCGGCCAGTCCCAGATTGCTCAGGGATGAAGGCCGCAGGTTCTCGATGATCTGGCGCTTCAGTGCGATGCCGTCGTTGAGCAGCTTGTTCAGGTGCAGCAGGCGTTCGGTGACCTCGGGCGTCATCGTGCCGAGTCTGGCCTTCAGCCGTGCCGCGTCGAGCTTGGCTGCCGTCAACAGCGCGCCGAGCTCGTCGTGCAGCTCGCGCGCGAGCCGGCTGCGCTCGTCTTCGCGCGCGGTTTGCAGGTGCTGGGCCAGTTCGGTGAGCTGCGCGGTGCGGGTCTTGACCTCCGCTTCGAGACGATCGCGCTCGACCTGCACCGCCAGCTTTTGCTCAAGCTGAACCCGGGTCAGCACCACGCTTTGCCTGAAATAGAGCGACACCGCCAGCAGGCTGATCAGCGTGGTCAGCGCGACGCCGATGCGGTTGATCAACAAGGTGCGCTGGACGCCCTCGCGCTTGCGGTTCACCCGCTCCGATTCGAGGTCCAGCAGCGAGCGTGAAGCGACCCGTATCGCTTCCATCTTTTCCTGGCCGATGTTGGTCAACATCATCTCGCGCCATCCGTCCTGCTTCCCTTCGTCGTACAGCCGCATGGTGGTCGCCAGCTCAGACAGCTTCTGCGTGCTGAGTGAGCTGAGTTGCCGAACCAGTGGCTGGCCTTCGGCGTCGTCACGGTAATAGTCGCCAAGCACGCGCAACGAAGCATCGACCTGCGCCAGTGAATCCCTGTAGGGTTTGAGGTAGTCTGGCCGCCCAGTGATCAGGTAGCCACGCTGGCCGGTTTCAGCATCGACGAGATGACGCCACAGCGATTGGATTTCGGTTCGCGTCGCGGCCATCGAGGCCAGCCGCTGCATCGAGTCAGTGGCCGCGCGATAAGACGTCTCGCTGATGACGAGCAGCAGCAGCGCAGCGATGCAGGCCAATGGGAATGCATAGGCACTGCGTCCGAAACTTTGCAGCAGCCTTATCCACATGGCATTGCTCTAGACTGCGGTCTCCACATCGCGCACCGAACGGCCCACCCATGATCCGCATTGCCATCGTCGACGATCACGCCATCGTGCGCACCGGGCTGCGCCAGTTCCTGTCTGAAGAGATCGGCCTGACGGTGGTCGCTGAAGCGTCGAACGGGCGCGAGGCGATCGACATCGTGCGCGCTGGTGGGGTCGATGTGATGCTGGTCGATCTGTCCATGCCCGATCAGAGCGGTGTGGAGGTGTTGGCGGCCATCAAGGCGCGCGCCCCCGAACTGCCGGTGCTGATCCTCAGCGGATTTCCGGAACAGCACTATGCAACCACCATGCTCAAGCAAGGTGCGGCGGGCTACCTCAACAAGGACTGCGAGCCCGAGGAGATTGCCAAGGCGATTCGCACCGTGTTTCGCGGCCGCAAGTACATCACCTCCGGCGTGGCAGAGTTGCTGGCCGACGGTCTGGCCGATGGCGGCGACAAGCTGCCTCATGAATTGCTGTCGGAGCGTGAGCTGCAGGTGTTCCTGCGGCTGGCAAAGGGCGAGGCGATTGGCACGATGGCAGTCAGCATGTCGTTGAGCGTGAAGACGGTCAGTACCTACCGCACGCGGGTGATGGAGAAGATGAAGCTCGAGTCGAACAGCGATCTGACCTACTACGCGCTGAAGACCGGACTGATTCAGTAGCGACAAAAGCCGACCGCGCCAGCGGTCACGACGACGCACCGAAGCCGCTGTTGCCGCTGTCGCCATCGGACAGGCGCATGCAGTAGGCCATCAACGCATCGATCTCGTTGGACTTGTCGAAAACCCGGTCTGCACCGAGCTCGATGCATTTGCGCCGCATGTCGGTCGTCGCGTAGTTGCTCAGCACCACCAGCTTGGTCGGTTTTTCGTGTTCGCGCGCCGCCTTCAAAACGCCCAGCCCTGACCCTTGGGCCAAAAACACGTCGACGATCATCAGGTCGCAGTCGTTGGTGTGACTCGACAACCATGCCACCGCGGTGTTCTCGTCGGCTGCGGTTCCGACCACGTCCACACGGACCAGTTCTTCCAACGCAGCGATCAGGTTCTCGCGTATGACCGGGCTGTCTTCGACGATGTAGGTTTTCAGGAGTCCCATGCGTACGGCGTGGCAAGGAGAAGGGGCCAATCAGATTGAATTGTCGTGTGTTCGATCGCCATTGCCATGCGGTACAAACCACGCAGTGTTCGTCAGACCTTTCCTACACGCCGACCGTGCCAGCCGATGCCGGTACGGGCGAACGCCACGGCGAGCTCGCCACCCGGCGCACCATGACGGACGCCTCCATGCCCTCATAGGCATCGATGTCGCCGTACCAGCTTCCGGAGACCGGTGCCGCCTGGCTGGGGTCGCGTGCGACGCCGACGCGTATGAGCTGGTTGCCGCCCAGAAAGTTGTTGGTCGGGTCGAATGCCACCCATCCGGCGCCGGGCAGATAGGCCTGTAGCCACGCGTGGGTGCTCCCCGCGCCTTGAGTGACCTTCGATCCGCCTGGCGCGCTCGTGCTGGACAGGCCGGTGTCGAGCGCCGGGTCATAGAGGTAGCCCGATACGAATCGGGTGGCCACGCCAAGCCGGCGTGCCGCCTCCATCATCAGCAACGCGAAGTCTCGGCAGGTGCCGCTGCCAAGCTTCAGGGTGTCCAGTGGCGATTGCGTGCCTTCTTCTTCCCGGCTGCTGTAGACCATGTGGTTGCGGATGTGCTCGTTCATGGCGACCAGCAGATCACGGGTGCGCGACGGACCATCGGTGTGTAGGAACTGCCGCGCCCAGGCCATCAGCTCACCCTGCGGATCGTCATGGTGAGGGCGCAGGTACATCTCCAGGTCGAAGCGCTCATCCGGTGTGTAGGCGAACGGGAAAAACTCGCTCGCCTTCGACACGGGCAGTTCGAGGTTGTAGCTGTGCGCATGCTCGATCGTGAACGAGCACACGATGCGCAGCTCCAGCGCCGAACTCAGAGGCTGCACCAGCGCCACCGAGTTCGAGTGCGGGTCCTGGATCATGCGAATGATCGACGCCGGACTGACCTGCAGGTCGGTGGCCAACACGCGAAGGTCGTGGCTGTCCCGTGGTCTGAACATCACGCGGTGTTCGCCGAAGCTCACCGGCTTCTTGTAGCGATACACCGTGGTGTGCGTGATGTCGTACTGGATGGACATGGCCCGCTGTCTGGCTGCCGAGGTGTGCGTCCGGCGTGCCGAAGTCAGCTCAGATGTCGAGCAACTCGACCTCGAACATCAGCGTCGCGTCCGGTGGGATCACACCGCCAGCGCCGCGAGCGCCATAGCCCAGGTCAGGTGGGATCACCAGCACGCGCGTGCCACCGACCCGCATGCCCACCACACCCTCATCCCAGCCGCGGATCACCTGGCCCTGTCCCAGGTAAAACTTGAACGGGTCGCCGCGGTCCTTGCTGCTGTCGAACTTGTTGCCCTTGACGCCGTTGCTGTAGAGCCAGCCGGTGTAGTGAACCGTGACATGCTGTCCGGATTCCGCCAGGTCACCCGTGCCGTCGATCGTGTCTTCAAATTGCAGTCCGGAGGAAGTGGTTTGCATGGTCTGTCCTTTCGGGTTGGAATTTGGGGAGGCACGGTAAGCGCCGTACAAGGCACCGATCCTATCGACTTTGCAAGTCGGCCGGCAGAGGCTGCGTCTCAAGGGCCTTTAGGCCGGCTGCCGGTGGCCCGCGGCCGCGAATCACAGTACAGCGCCACCGCACACTCGCCGCACTTCGGGCTGCGTGCGGTGCACACATAGCGGCCGTGCAGGATCAGCCAGTGATGAGCATCGACCAGGTATTCGGTGGGCACGCGCTCCAGCAACTTCAGCTCGACCTGCAACGGGTTCCTGCCCGGGGCCAGCCCGGTTCGATTGCTGACGCGGAAGATATGGGTGTCTACCGCCATCGTGGCCTCACCGAAGGCCACATTCAGCACCACGTTCGCGGTTTTGCGGCCCACGCCGGGCAGCGCTTCGAGTTCTTCTCGGGTTCGCGGCACCTCGCCGCGGTGGTGCTCGACCAGCAAGCGGCAGGTTTCGTACAGGTTCTTTGCCTTGGTACGGAACAGGCCGATCGTGCGAATGTGCTCTGTCAGCGCAGGCAGCCCGAGTGCCAGGATTTTTTGCGGTGAGTTGGCCACCGCAAAAAGCCGCCGAGTGGCCTTGTTGACACCGACATCAGTCGCCTGCGCTGACAGCAGCACCGCGGCCAGCAGCTCGAACACATTGGTGAACTCGAGTTCGGTCTGGGGTTGCGGATTGGTCGCCTTGAGCACGGCGAAAAACGGAGCGATGTCGGTCTTCTTCACCTCGTGAATTCTGCCTGCGCCGCCAGCGCACGCGCGATGCGGTCGCGCGGCACCCGGGCCTTGGGCGTGCGCGGGCCGAACCAGGTGCGCACGTCTTCTTCGAGGCCGATGCCGTGCATGTAGTTGTAGAGCGCCTTCTTGAGCGACACCCCCAGCGCATCGTGATCGACTCCGCTCGGATCGATGAAGCCGACGTCGTTGGTGGCGAAGCTGATCGGCGGCAGCGGCTGCAAGGTGACGCCGTACTCCTGTGGGTTCTTGCCCACCGGTGAGTGCACCGTACAGGCGAAGCGGTGGAAGAAACCCGACTGGATGCAGCCCTGCTCGAACAGCTGGCGCACGTATTCGAGTGCGTCGACGGTGTCTTGCACCGTCTGCGTCGGAAACCCGTACATCAGATAGGCATGGACCAGCACGCCGGCGTCGCTGAAGGCCTTGGTGACGCGCGCGACCTGCTCGACCGACACGCCCTTCTTCATCAGATTCAACAAGCGGTCGGATGCGACTTCCAGGCCGCCCGAGATCGCGATGCAGCCACTGTCGGCCAGTTGCTGGCAGAGCTCGGGCGTGAACGATTTTTCGAAACGGATGTTGCCCCACCACGAAATGGACAGCTGGCGGCGCTGCAGCTCGGCGGCCAGGGCCTTCAGTGCCTTCGGCGGGGCGGCCTCATCGACGAAATGGAAGCCGGTCTGGCCGGTCTCCTGGACGATGGCCTCGATGCGGTCGACCAGCGTCGCAGCCGACGCGCCTTCGTAACGCGAGATGTAGTCCAGGCTGACGTCGCAGAAGCTGCACTTCTTCCAGTAGCAGCCGTGCGCCACCGTCAGCTTGTTCCAGCGGCCGTCGGACCACAGGCGGTGCATCGGGTTGAGCATGTCGAGCAGCGACAGGTAGCGGTCCAGCGGCAGACCGTCCCAGGTCGGCGTGCCGACTTCTGCGAAGGCGACATCGGCCTCGATCCAGTTCACGTACTGCACCGCGCCGCTGGCATCGCGCCGGTAGGTGCGTACCAGCCGCTGCGCGGAGCGTTGGCTCTGCAGGTGTTCCAGCAGCGCAAGCAAGGGTCGCTCACCCGCGTCCAGCGTCACGTGATCGAAGAAGTCAAACACGCGAGGCTCGCGCAACTGACGAAGCTCTGTGTTGGCGTAACCGCCGCCCAGCACGGTGACGATCGTCGGGTCGTGCGCCTTCACCGTTTGCGCGATGCGGAACGCCGCATACACCGCGCCCGGAAACGGCACCGACACCAGCACCACGCGCGGACTGTGGTGCCTCAGAGCCTGCTGCGTGAGTTCGATCAGGGTGCGGTCGATCAGGTTCAGAGGGGCGGCCAGCGCCTCGGCCAACGGGTCGAAGGTCGGCTGGCTCAGCGCCAGCGCCTCGGCGTAGCGCACGAACTCGAAGCGCGGATCGATCGCATCGCGCAGCACGTCGGCGATGTCGTTGAGGTACAGCGTTGCGAGGTGGCGCGCCCGATCCTGAACGCCAAGCGCGCCAAAGGCCCAGGCCAGCGGATCGCCGCCATCGTCGTCGATGTAGACATCGAGCGATTCGAAGCGCGGGCCCTCTGGCAGGAAGCTGCGGCTGCAGATGCGGTGACCCAGCGTGGGATCGCGGCCCTGCAGGAAGGCGATCGTGGGCGTGATCGTGGCCAGATACCGCTCGAAGCTGGCGAGGAAGGCCGAAACGCGAGGGCTGCGCTGGGCGCGAGGTGAGGCCTCGATCTCCGCACGCACCGCCTGCAAGCCGGCCGCCGAAAACAGCTGCAGCACCAGCGCGAGTGCCAGATCCTCCTGCACCGCGTTGATTTGGCGCGAGCGCAGGAAGCCCGTCAGGTACGCAGTGGAGGGGTAGGGCGTGTTGAGCTGTGTCATCGGTGGGATGACGGACAGCACCCGAAGCGTTGACACGGGACTCATCAGGTTCGCCGGTTGGCTCGAGCGCGCGCCAGCGCAGCGTCGATGACGGCGCGCTTGCTGTCTGTGGCGGGCGCTGGATCGGCCTGCGGCGTCACTGAGTCGGCGTCTGGCGAGGGGTTGACCACGAGTGGCTTGAGCGCCAGCGCGCGCGCCTCCAACCGCGCATGGCGCTCACTGCGATCGCGTTGCAGCCGGAATTGGTGAAAGCCGTGGCGCGCCTTGGCCTCGTCAGCCCGCTGCGGGCTCCAAGCGGCCCAGCCGGTTTGCTCACCCGTGACATCGATCAGCGAAATGCAATCGACCGGGCAGGCGGGGATGCACAGTTCACAACCGGTGCACAGGCTGGCCATCACGGTGTGCATGGCCTTCGGGCCGCCGAGGATGCTGTCGACCGGGCAGGCCGGCAGACACAGCGTGCAACCGATGCAGATGGCTTCGTCGATGACTGCCAGGCGGCGTGGCCCCTCCACGCCGTGCGACACATCGAGCGGCTGGACCGCTGTGCCCACGATGGCCGCCAGCCGGGCAATGCCTTCGGCCCCACCCGGTGGGCAGCGGTTGATTGCAGCGCTGCCCTCGAAGATGGCCTGTGCATAGCTGCGGCAATCGGGGTAGCCGCAGCGGGTGCACTGCGTCTGCGGCAATGCACGATCGATGTCGTCGACGGATGTCAGCGTCGGCGGCTCCGCGGCCAAACGGTCCGCCATCGGATCACTTCGTCCGTTGGCGCTTCGGCGATGCTTTTGGCGCCTGCTTGCGCGCGGTCGGCGCAGCAATCGCTGCTTTCACCGCAGGTACCAGCTTCAGACCCGTCTGCTGGGCCGCTTTCGTCACCGTGACCACCTTGGCGATCGCCCGCTTCGGCGCCACGGCCTTGCTGGCATCGTGTTGCGCAATAAAAGAACGCAAACGTGGGTACACGTCCTCGCGCCAGCGGCGGCCGGAGAAGATGCCATAGTGGCCGGCACCCATCGCATCGTGGTGGAAATGGTGTTTCCGGTCGACACCGGTGCACAAGTCATGCGCCGCGCGGGTCTGGCCGGCACCAGAGATGTCGTCCTTTTCGCCCTCGATGGTCAACAGCGCGGTGGTCTTGATGTCCTGCGGGCGCACCAGTTCACCGGTCACTGTCCAGGTGCCGTTGACCAGTGCAAAGTCCTGGAACACCGTCTTGATGGTGTCGAGGTAGTACTCGGCTGGCATGTCGAGTACCGCGTTGTACTCGTCGTAGAAGTTGGTGTGGAAGTCGGCGCTCTCGCCGTCGCCACGCACCAGGTCCATGAAGTAGTCGTAGTGCGAGCGGGCATGGTGGCTCGGGTTCATCGCGATGAACCCGGTGTGCTGCATGAAGCCGGGGTACACAAGGCGCTGGCTGCCGGGGTAGTTGGTCGGCACGCGGAAGATCACGTTGTTCTCGAACCACTCGAGGCTCTTGTTCATCGCGAGGTTGTTGACCGCGGTAGGCGACAGGCGCGCATCGATCGGACCGCCCATCATCGTCATCGAACGGGGGGTTTTCTCGCCCCGGCTGGCCATCAGTGAGATCGCTGCGAGCACCGGCACTGTCGGCTGGCACACCGAGATCACATGGACCTCGGGGCCGATGTGGCGGATGAATTCCTGCACGTACTCGACATAGTCGTCGAGGTGGAACGGACCCACTTTGACCGGCACCATGCGTGCATCGGTCCAGTCGGTGATGTAGACCTTGTGATGCTGCAGAAGCTCGCGCACCGTCTCGCGCAGCAGTGTCGAGTGATGGCCTGAGAGCGGTGCGACGACCAGCACCGTGGGCTGCTCCTTCATGGTCTTGAGCAGCGGCAGGTCGTCAGCGAAGCGCTTGAAGCGCAACAGGCGGCAGAACGGCTTGTCGATGGCCACTTGCTGCTGCACCGCGACTTCCACCCCGTCGGCCTTGACCGAGTGGATATTGAACTCGGGCTTTTCGTACTCCTTCGACAGGCGGTGCATCAGGTTCAGCCCGGCGGATACGCGGGGCGCCTGGGGGGTGTGGGTGAACGGCGACAGCGGATGGCTGTACAGCTTGGACGAGGCGCTCGCGAATTCAGCCAGCGGGCTCAACAACGCACGCTGTGTTTCATAGAACTGGTAGAGCATCGACATGGGGAAATCCTGGTTCACACGGGCGCGTCGCCGGCGGCGGCGCGGGTACAGCGGGTGCGGGTCGCCAACAAATTTGCCATTCAAGGATTCATCGGCACCTGGGGTCAGAGTATGAATGCTGCACCGCAGCATTGTAGGGCGGATGCCCTAGGGACGTCGCTCGAACTGGGTTGGATGATCGGCCCGACCATGACGTGAGGGCTGCTCATTACATAAGGTTTTGACAAAAAAGCCCGGCAGTACCGGGCTTGAAGGGGTCTGCGTCCCGGCGCATCAGCTCACGAGACCGATCGCCTTCACCACTGCATCGATGTTGCCGTGGTTCAGTGCGGCCACGCAGATGCGGCCCGAATCGACGCCGTAGATGCCGAACTCATTGCGCAACCGCTCCATCTGCGGCTTGGCCAGCCCGGTGTAGCTGAACATGCCCTTCTGGCGGGTGATGAAGCTCACGTCCTGTTTCGTGCCCGCAGCGACCAGCTTCGATTGCAGCAGGGCGCGCATTTCCTTGATGCGCACCCGCATGCCGGCCAGCTCCTCTTCCCACATCGAACGCAGCGCAGGCGTGGTCAGCACGGTGGCAACGATCTGAGCGCCGTGCGTCGGCGGGTTCGAGTAATTGGTGCGGATCACGATCTTCAACTGGCTGAGCACGCGCGTCATCTCTTCCTTGCTGGCGCACACCACGCTCAGCGCACCGACGCGCTCGCCGTACAGCGAGAAGCTCTTCGAGAACGAGGTCGCGACGAAGAAGTCAAGGCCCGCATCGAGAAACTGAGCGACCACCGCGCCGTCTTCCGCGATGCCGTCACCGAAGCCTTGGTAGGCCATGTCGAGGAAGGCGACCAGACCTCGCGCCTTCACGGCCGCCACCACCTGCGCCCATTGCGCCGGGGTGATGTCGTAGCCGGTCGGGTTGTGGCAGCAGGCGTGCAGCACGACGATGGTGCCGGTGGGTGCGGTGTTCAGCGCGGTGAGCATGCCGTCGACGTTGACGCCACGCTTGGCAGCGTCGTAGTACGGGTAGGTTTCGACCGTGAAGCCGGCGTTGGTGAACAGCGCGCGGTGGTTCTCCCAGCTCGGGTCGCTGATCAAGACTTTCGGCGCGCTGCCATGACGTGCCGCCAGGTGCTGCAAGAAATCGGCGCCGATCTTCAGCCCATCGGTGCCGCCCAGGGCCTGCACGGTGGCGACGCGCCCGTCCTTAACTGCCGCACTGTCGGCGCCGAACACCAGACCCTGCACCGCCTTGTCGTAAGCGGCGATGCCGTCGATGGGCAAATAGCCGTGCGGCTTCAGGGTGTCGAAGATCAGTTTTTCAGCCGCGGCCACGCACTTCAGCAGCGGCAGCTTGCCGGACTCGTCGAAATACACGCCGACGCCGAGGTTGACCTTGGACGGGTTCGGATCAGCGTTGTACTGTTCGTTGAGTCCGAGGATCGGGTCGCGGGGCGCCATATCGACGGCGGCAAAGAGCGATGCCATGAAAATTCCTTGTGGTGGGGGCGTTGAAAGCACTGCAACGCGCGGGCTGCGCAGATGGTGCACGTGGGCACGGGAATTGGGCTACGCTTTCGAGTTGCTCGGTCCCGTCGGCACGCGAGTTAACCCTGAGATTTTATCCGCCATGGCCGAACTCGTTGACCTGAATGCTGCCGCGTCGAGCGATCTGCCCGAGAGCGGCGTGTTTGTCAGCTACCCGGGCTCGCCCTACCAGCTGTTTCAGCCCTATCCGCCAGCGGGCGACCAGCCCACCGCGATCGCCCAACTGGTTGAAGGCCTGAATGACGGACTGAGCTTCCAGACGCTGCTGGGCGTCACCGGCTCCGGCAAGACCTTCACGATGGCCAACGTGATCGCGCAGATGGGCCGCCCGGCCATCGTGTTTGCGCCGAACAAGACGCTGGCCGCGCAGCTTTATGCGGAGTTTCGGGAGTTCTTCCCCAAGAACGCGGTCGAGTACTTCGTCAGCTACTACGACTACTACCAACCCGAGGCCTACGTGCCGCAGCGCGATCTGTTCATCGAGAAGGACAGCGCGATCAACGAGCACATCGAGCAGATGCGGCTGTCTGCCACCAAGAGCCTGCTGGAGCGGCGCGATGTGGTGATCGTGGCCACGGTGAGCGCCATCTACGGCATCGGCAAGCCGGAGGATTACCTCGAGATGCGGCTGGTGATGCGCACCGGTGGCAAGCAGAACCAGCGCGATCTGATCAGCCAGCTGATCCGCATGCAGTACAGCCGCAACGAGACCGACTTCTCGCGCGGCACCTTCCGTGTGCGGGGCGACACGGTCGACATCTTCCCGGCCGAGCATTCTGAGCTGGCAATCCGCGTCGAGCTGTTTGACGACGAGATTGAATCTTTGAGTCTGTTCGATCCGCTCACGGGGCGCATCCGCCAGAAGATTCCGCGCTTTGTGGTCTACCCATCCAGCCATTACGTCACGCCGCGCGACAAGGTGGTGAAGGCGATTGAGACGATCAAGGAGGAGCTGCGCGAAAGAACCGCCGAACTGGTCGGTGCGGGCAAGTTGGTCGAGGCGCAGCGGCTGGAGCAGCGCACCCGCTTTGACCTCGAGATGCTGCAGGAGATCGGCCACTGCAAGGGCATCGAGAACTACACCCGCCACCTGTCTGGCGCGGCGCCGGGGCAGCCACCATCGACGATGGTCGACTACCTGCCCAAGGATGCGCTGATGTTCCTCGACGAGTCACATGTGCTGATCGGCCAGCTCGGCGGCATGTACAACGGCGACCGTGCGCGCAAGACGACGCTGGTCGAGTACGGCTTCCGGCTACCGAGTGCGCTCGACAACCGCCCGCTGCGTTTCGAGGAGTTCGAAACCAAGATGCGGCAGGTGATGTACATCTCGGCCACGCCAGCCGCCTACGAGCAGAGAACCTCGGGGCAGGTGGTCGAGCAGGTGGTGCGGCCGACGGGCCTGATCGACCCGATGGTCGAGGTGAGGCCGGCCACCCACCAGGTAGACGACGTGCTTCAGGAAATCCGCATCCGCGTCGAGGCGTCGGAGCGCGTGCTGATCACCACGCTCACCAAGCGCATGGCCGAGCAACTCACCGATTACCTCAGCGACAACGGTTGTAAGGTGCGCTACCTGCACAGCGACATCGAGACCGTTGAGCGCGTCGAGATCCTGCGCGATCTGCGGCTAGGGGTGTTCGACGTGCTGGTGGGCATCAACCTGCTGCGCGAGGGGCTGGACATCCCCGAGGTGTCGCTGGTCGCGATCCTGGACGCTGACAAGGAAGGCTTTCTGCGCGCCGAGCGCAGCCTGATCCAGACCATCGGCCGCGCCGCGCGCAATGTGAACGGCCGCGCAATTCTGTATGCCGACAAGGTCACCGAGTCGATGCGCAAGGCCATCGACGAAACCGAGCGCCGTCGCCACAAGCAGATCGCGCACAACCTGGCGATGGGGATCACGCCCCGCACGATCAACAAGAAGATCAAGGAGTTGATCGACGGCGTTTATTCGGAGAAGTCAGACAAGGGCGCCGCCAAGGACGCGCTGCGTGCGGCTGAGGTCGAGATGTTGTCGGAGAAGGACCTGGGCAAGCGCATCAAGCAGCTGGAAAAGCAGATGCTCGAGCACGCGCGCAACCTCGAATTCGAGAAGGCGGCGCGGATTCGCGATCAATTGGCGCTGTTGCGTGAGCAGGCCTTCGGTGCGCCGGGCGGCGACAACGTGTCTGTGCTGGTGAGCAAGCCGTGAGGGTGGGGCGTCCTGCGGCTCGCTGAGTCAATGCGCAGCCTGGTCGGACTCGCAGGGACGCCATGTCACCGTGAACATCGTTCCCTGGCCCGTCTCGCTGCTGACCGCGATGTGGCCGCCCATCGCCTCGATGAGTCGCACCGAGAGCGCCAGTCCCAGACCTGTTCCCTGCACATGGCTGTGCTCTTGTCCCAGGCGCTCGAACGGTTTGAACAACCGGCCGATCTGCTCGGCTGTCAGTCCGGCCCCGTCGTCCTTCACCGCAGCCCATGACGAGCCATCACTCGCCGTGCCGGCGCTCAGATGGATCTGGCTGCCCTCGCGGCTGTACTTGATCGCATTGCTGGTCAGGTTCAACATCACCTGCTTGGCTCGCCGAGGGTCCCCATTCGCGAACAGGGCGTGCGGCAGTGCCAGGTGCAGTGTGATGTGACGCCGCTCTGCCATCGGCTGGAGCAGGGCGGCCACGTCCGTCAGCATCGGCACGAGGTCGACGCTCTGCAGCGCCAGGTGCATGGCGCCTGCTTCGACCCGCATCAGGTCCAGTGATTCATCGATCAACTCGAGCAAATGGTGACCCGCGTCAACGATGTGGCGCACATGGGTCGCCTCGCGCGAGCCCGGCCGCACTTCGAGTTGCAGCAACTGGCCGAAGCCGAGGATGGCATTCATCGGCGTGCGCATTTCGTGGTTCATGTGTCCGATGAATTCTGTTTTGGCCCGGCTGGCCAAGCGCCTCTCCATCAGTTCCACCGTCAGCTGGCCGAGCTGTCGCAAGGCCTCTCGCTGAGCATCGTCCAGTTGGTGCGGCTGGTGATCTACGACACACATCGTGCCCATCGGCAATCCGGCCACGCGCAAAGGCATGCCAGCATAGAACCGCACATGGGGCTCGCCTGTGACCAGCGGGTTGTCGTTGAACCGTGGGTCGGCCTGGGCGTCGGACACCTCGAAGATGTCATCCGAGGCAATGGCCGCGTGGCAGAACGAGATGTCGTTGGGGGATTCCGTGGCGTCCAGACCGACACGCGACTTGAACCAGGTGCGCTCTGCGTCCACCAAGCCGATCAGCGCAATCGGCCGCCCGGTGACCTGTGCTGCCAAGCGCGTGATGGCGTCGAAGGCGGTCTCGGCCGGGGTGTCGAGCAGCGCCATCGAGTGCAGCAGCGCCAGCCGTTGTGCTTCGCTGTCGAGCGAAGTACTACAACGAGTCAGTGGCGCAAAGTTGTTCATGGCGAGGCGGCAAGTCTCAGGAGCTCATCTTCATTCAACCCGTATATCGACACAAGCGGGAAGACATGAATTGGTGCGACTGCGCAGCCGACGGTCGTGGCCATCTGTCGCCTGCCGATGCCAGGGGGATCTCAGGGCACGGTCAGCCAGATCTCGTTGCGCCGCAGGAACCACGGCATGAACGGCGGGTTGTACCGCGAGAACACCGGTTCGCCGACGGTGCACACGCCGGCGGCTTTCAGCACGGAGCGCAGACGATCGAGGTGCTCTGCATAGTTGGCCTGGGACCAGAAGCCCGAGTAGCGGATCACCGCGACCTGGCTCGCAGGCACCTCACGCACGGTCACTCTGGGGTCCAGCGGCTCAGGGGCTGAGGCCAGGCTCACGCTCTTGGGCAAAACGAACTGGATGACGTAGCTGCCGGCAGCGTCGGGCACGGCGGTCTGGGTGACCGGCGCGGTCATCTCCAGGGTCTGGGGCGCAGCCACCTGAGTGACCGGTGCCGTCATGTCGAACTTCTTCTCGCCCTTGTTCTTGCCAAAGATGTAGCCAGCAAGGATCGGAAACGCCAGGTTGCCGGCTTCGTCAGCGTCTGCCTCGATGCGGACTTCCGCCACGACATACGGGGCGTACTGGCGCAGTTCGACATCGTCGAGGGTGCGCAGCACTTCGTAGGTGGGTTCCTCAATGGCGCTCGACAACACGGGTGTGCTGAGAGCGGCCCAGCAGACGGCGAATCGGAGCCAGCGACAAATCATGGTTGAGTGTCGCTCACAGGCAATCTGGCGACTGCACTGCTTGCAGCACGACCTGTGCGTACCCGTCCCGATCGCGGTGACGGAACCACCATACCGCCCCCTTCTTGATTGCCCATTCCTGCGGCACCTCAGCCAGCAAGTGGGCCGCGACCAGTCCCAATGTGGGTTGATGGCCGATCACCAGCACCGGGTCGGGCGATTCCGGCCACCGAGCGGCCTTCAGCAAGGCATCGCCGCTGGCATCGGGTGCCAGTGCGTCCAGTGTCTTGAAGTTCTTTCCCAGTGCCTTGGCCGTCTGCTGGCAACGCAAGGCAGGGCTGACCAACACCTTGGTGCCTTGCGCCAGCCGCTGGCTGAGCCAGTCGGCCATGCGTGCAGCCTGTCGCTCACCCTTGGGGGTCAGTCCACGATCGAGGTCGCTCTGCCCCTCTTTGAGGAGGTGTGCCTCGGCATGGCGCCACAGGATCAGATCCACGTCTCAGCTTCCTGCGGCGGGCGAGGGTGCCTCGGTGGTCGGGCGGTAGCGCCTGACCAGGGCCTGCTGAGCGCTCACGCCGTTGCTGCCGATGCGCGAGAAGCTGCCGTCGGAATTCAGCATCCAGGCGTCGCGCCGGTCGTGCAAGTAGGGCACCAGACATTCGTCGATCACGCGCTGCCGCAGTTCGGCGTCGCGCACCGGCCACGCGACTTCGATGCGGCGCATCATGTTGCGGCTCATCCAGTCGGCGCTGGACAGGTACAGCACTTCGTCGTCGTCGGTGGGGCCCCAACGGAAATACGTGATGCGAGAGTGCTCGAGGAACCGCCCGACCACCGAACGCACACGGATGCGGTCGGTGGCGCCCGGAACACCGGGGCGCAGCACGCAGGCGCCGCGCACGATCAGGTCGATGTCGGCACCGGCCTGGCTGGCACGCACCAGCGCATTGATGAGCACGGGGTCGGTCAATGCGTTGATCTTGACGATGATGCGCGCGGGCTGACCGGCCCTTGCCGCGTCGGCCACGCGCTCGATGGTGTGGATCAGCCGCCGCTGCATCGTGAACGGCGCCTGCAGCATCTGGCGCAGCGGCTTCATCTTGCCCAGGCTGGCCAGCTGCTGGAATACCGCATCGACATCGGCCGTCAGTTCGGTATCGGCCGACAGGTAGCCGATATCGGTGTACAGCCGCGCAGTCTTGGGGTTGTAGTTGCCCGTGGAGAGGTGCGCGTAGCGGCGCAGCCGTGCGGTGGCGTTGGGGTTGGCACTGGCCGCGCCGCTGGCGGACAGTTCTCGCCGCGTCACGAGCAACAGCTTGGCGTGCGTCTTCAGGCCCACCACGCCGTAGACCACCTGCGCGCCGACCGCTTCCAGTCGCTCCGCCCAGTTGATGTTGGCCTCCTCGTCGAAGCGGGCTTTCAGCTCGACGACGACCATCACTTCCTTGCCTTTGCGGGCCGCCTCGATGAGCAGGTCCATCAGCGGCGATTCGCTGCCGGTGCGGTAGATCGTCTGCTTGATGGCCAGCACCGCGGGGTCGTTGACCGATTCGCGCAGGAACTGCACCACCGGATCGAACGACTCGAACGGGTGGTGCAGCAGCACGTCGCCGCGGCGCAGCCGGGCGAAGATGGACTGGTCGCGCGGCAGGCCCTTGGCCGGCCAGGCGCCTTCATGCGGGGCAAAGCGCAGCGACGGCAGTGCGCTGCGATCGTTGACCTGGTCGATCAGTTGGTTCAGCCGCACCAGGTTCACTGGCCCATTGACCTGGTACAGCGCCTGCTCGGGCAGGTCGAACTGTTCGAGCAGGAACTCAGACAGCTCTGGCGGGCAGCTGCTCACCACCTCCAGGCGGATCGCCTGGCCGAAGTGACGCGAGCTGAGGCCCGAACGCAGTGCCTGACGAAGGTTCTTCACATCGTCTTCATCGACTTCGAGGTCGGAGTCGCGGGTGACGCGGAACTGCGAGAAGGTCTCGACCGCGCGCCCTGGAAACAGCTCACCGAGGTGCGCGCGGATCACGCTGGTCAGCAGCACGAAACCCTGTTGGCCCAGCACCAGCGCATCGGGCAGCCGGATCACGCGGGGCAGCACGCGCGGCACCTTGACGATGGCGATGGTGTTCTCACGGCCAAAGGCGTCCTTGCCGCCGAGTCGCACGATGAAATTGAGCGCCTTGTTGGCCACCAGCGGAAACGGGTGGGAGGGGTCAAGCCCGATCGGCACCAGCAGCGGGCGCACCTGCTTCTGGAAGAAGTTGTCGACCCATTCGCGCTGCGCCTCGTCCCGCTCAGCGTGGTTCAGGATCACGACGCCTGCGCGCTGCAGCAAGGGCATCAGCTGGTCGTTGAAAGCGGCGTACTGCTCGTCGATCAGCCGATGAGCCTCTGCGGTGATCGCCTGCACATCGGCATCGGTGACGCCCGCACCGGGCAGACGCGAAGCTTCCAGGTAATCGGCAAACCGCACCTCGAAGAACTCGTCGATGTTCGACGACACGATGCAGATGTAGCGCAGCCGCTCCAGCAGTGGCACGTCATGGCGAAGAGCCTGCGCCAGAACGCGACGGTTGAACTCGAGGATGGAGGTCTCTCGGCCCAGCATCAGTTCGGGGTCGCCTGCTTGCGGCGCCGTGGCCGATTCAGGTGAGGCAGCCGTTTCGGCCGGGGGACGCAAGGCGGGATCGGTGCTCATCTGGCTAGTTTAGGGAGATTGCCTGTGCCTAGGGTGGGCGGGTGTTGCCGATCCTGAGAACCAGGCATCACGTCACTGCGATGTCGGTCTCGGCTTCGCCGAACACCGGACTGGCAACGGCCTCGCGCGGACGAGCAGCGGCGGCACGTGTTTCAACTTCTGCGAGGCGCAGGTGCTCGCTCCAGTCGATGATTTCCAGCCGCCCGTCAGCATGCTCAACCAGTGCGGTCAGGCTTTCGACCCAGTCGCCGTCGTTGGCATAGGTGATGCCGTCGATCTCGCGCAGTTCAGCGTGGTGGATGTGGCCGCACACCACGCCATGCGCTCCGCGGCGTCGGGCCTCGCGTGCCACCGCGACCTCGTAGTCGCCGATGAAGCTGACCGCACGCTTGACCTTGAACTTCAGGTACTTCGACAGGCTCCAGTAGGGCAAGCCCAGGCGTGCACGCAGGGAGTTCAGATGGCGGTTGAGTCGCAAGGTCAATTCATACAACGAGTCGCCGACATGTGCCAGCCACTTGGCGCACTGAATCACGCCGTCGAACAGATCGCCGTGAATCACCCACAGCTTTCTGCCGTCAGCGGTTTCGTGGATCCAGTCCTCGGCGACCTCGATGCCGCCAAAGTCATGACCCAGGTAGCGGCGCGCGAACTCGTCGTGGTTGCCGGGAATGAACACCACCCGGGTCCCTTTGCGCGCCTTGCGCAACAGCTTTTGCACCACGTCGTTGTGCGCCTGAGGCCAGTACCAGCTGCGGCGCAGCTGCCAGCCGTCGATGATGTCGCCGACGAGGAACAGGTTCTCGCTCTCGAAGTGCTTCAGGAAGCCCAGCAGCGCCACGGCCCGACAGCCCGGTGTGCCCAGATGAAGGTCAGAGATCCAGACAGTGCGGTAATGCTGCTTCGGTGGACCTGACGGGTCAGACGCGGCCACATCGACGCTGTCGATCGCTGCGCGCTGAACCTCCGAATCGGTCCACGCCCGCAGCAGAGGCAAATCGCGTTGCATGGCGCTGGATCTTGCGACGCCGGTGTGACATCGTCGTGGCGAGGGCGTGACGCGGCAGTGACAGTTGTGGATCGACAGGCTGCGCCGCCCCAGCGATACCATGCGGCACCGCGACCCTGGACGCCGCCGTCCCGCCCCGTACATGTCACCGCCCAATCCCGATCGCGCCCCTGTGCTGGCCAACAAGGCTTTCCTTTTCGCGCTGGCTGTCGTCACGCTGGCGTTTGGTTGGATCCTGTGGCCCTTCTTCGGCGCGTTGTTTTGGGGCGTGGTGCTCGCCATCCTGTTCGCTCCGCTGCATCGGCGATTTCTGGCCCGCCTGAAAGGGCGCCCGTCGCTGGCCGCGCTCGCCACGCTGGCGGTGATCGTGCTGATCGTGTTGCTGCCGCTGGCGCTTCTCACCGCGTCACTGGTCCGCGAGGGTGCGGGGGTTTACGAGCGCATGCAATCGGGTGAGCTCGACTTCGGGCGCTACTTCGATCAGGTCATGGCGGCCTTGCCTCACTGGGTCACCGAGCGGATGAACCAGTTCGGCCTGGGCAACGTGGACGCGCTCAAGCAGAAGCTCAGCTCGGCGATCTCTCAGGGCACCAGCCTGATCGCCACGCAGGCGTTGAACATTGGGCAGAACACCTTCGGGTTCATCGTGAACTTCTTCATCACGGTCTACCTGGTGTTTTTCCTGCTGCGCGACGGGGCCAGCCTGGGTGCCCGGATCAATGCGGCCATTCCGCTCGATGAACAGGACAAGCGCGAACTGCGGTTGAAGTTCACCACCGTGATCCGCGCCGCGGTCAAGGGCAATGTCCTGGTCGCCATCGCACAAGGCGCGTTGGGGGGGCTGGCGTTCTGGTTTCTCGGCGTCAACGGTGCCTTGCTGTGGGCCGTGATCATGGCCTTCCTGTCGCTGCTGCCAGCCGTTGGCGCGGGGCTGGTGTGGTTACCAGTCGCGGTTTACTTTCTGGTCACTGGCGCCGTCTGGCAGGGCTTGGGCCTGGTCGCCTACGGCGTGCTTGTGATCGGCATGGTCGACAACGTGCTGAGACAGATCCTGGTCGGCAAGGACACGAAGATGCCCGACTATGTGGTGCTGATTTCAACACTCGGCGGCATGGCGGTCTTCGGCCTCAACGGGTTCGTCATCGGGCCTGTGATCGCAGCGATGTTCATGGCGGTCTGGGACATCTGGATCACGGCACGCGGGAGCAAGCGATGAGCTCCGGGCGCTGGAGTCGCCGTGTGGCGGCGGCGTTGCTCTGGATGCTGGTGGCTGGGTGTACCGCGCCTGGCAGACTTCCAATGGCTGAGCCCCCAGGCGGCGCACCCAAGTCGTTTGCCGTGGCCGCGCATGAAGCAGGGATCTACATCATCCGAAGTGAGCGCGTGGGCGGTGCAATTCCGCTCGAGGTGCTGATCGACGGCAATCACATCGGTGCCACGGTCGCCCGGTCCTATCTCTACGCGGCTGTGTCACCGGGCGTGCACATGCTGGAGTCGCGAGGCGACATTCGCAGCACGCTCGAAGTCGAGACCAAGGCGGGCACCATCACCTATGTGTCTCAGGTGGTCGAGATGCAATACCTCACGTCGCCGCGTACGCGCCTGCGCACGGTGCACGCAGCTCAGGGACAGGAATGGGTGAGGGAGCTGAAGGCCGCCCCACCTCGGTGAGGGGCCGAGCTCGGCGTGTAGCGCTCAGGCCAGCAGAGAGCCGGCGCGTCCGGGGCGCTGCACACTGCCTTGCGCGCCGTAGACAGCCGCGGCCTCGCGCGGCAGCAACACGTCGATGGCACGATCGAGTGCGGCCGTGGCGCGAGCCAGGCTTTCGCGTTGTGCAGCGACGGTGCCACTGGCGCTCGCCAGGCGGCGACGCAGCGCGGGCGGAACCGGACCGTTGCGCGCCGCGCGCGAAAAGTGATCGACCGCATTCGACAGCGCACGATGAAGCTCTGACGCGTGCAGGTCGATCGATGACAGATCACGCGCCTGCAGCGCTGCGCTGAGCGCACTCAAGCGGGCTTCAACCGCGCTGAGCGTCGATTCCAAGGCCGGTTCAACGGCCTCGCTTCCCGACAAGGGCAACAGTGCGGTGGTGTTAAGACGCTTCGATGGCGACGAATTCATGGATGGATGCAGCGAAGAGATTCGGTCAGGACTCGGGTGAGTTTTTCTTCAGCAGTTCAGCGGCATTGGCGATCAGCTTGTCGGCGATCGCACCAGCGTCCACCTTGAAGTCGCCTCGTTCGATGGCTTGCGAGATGCGATCGACCTTCGCACTGTCGAAATCGGCGGTACTCGCAGATGCCGACAGCAGGCTCGCCGCAGTGCTCGACAAGGCCACCTGTGCGCTCGCTTCGGCGGGTGCCACGGCGGCGGTGTCGGCGCTGTTGCGGGCGTTCGCCGGGGTCACGGCAGGCCCGGTCGCGGCGCTGGCCACGGGCAGACCCTGGGTCTTGTTGGTTGTGCTTCCGATGGTCATGACATTCTCCCGACGGGCGGCGGAGTGAAAAGAATTTTCAACATGATCGGTGTATCGGCCGCTCTGGCCCGGACTTTAGAACCTTTCGACGGCCCGGCGCAAACCCGCGTCGCAGCCGTGACAACTTGCACTGGCTGGTTCACAGCGACAGCTCCACCACCCGCGTGCCCACCGGTGTGCCGGTAAGCACCTGACCACTGTCGGTGCGGACGCGCGCGGTCTGACCTTCGATACCAGGCGTCAGGGCTTGGCCGCTGCCGGCCACGCTGAAGCCCGGCCCGCTGGCCAGCACCTTGACCGAATCGCCAGCAGCGAACCACATCCGTGGCTTCAGATCGGTCTGGCGCAATCCGCGACCCGCCATCAGCGGCCGTGTCAGCGTCCTGCCCACGGCGAGTGCGGCGTTGGTCACTACGGGGGCGTTGTCTTCGGCGAGATCGATCTCGGCCCAGCGCAGATCGTCCCCACGCAGTGTCGCACCCGCTGGCAGTGGCGCCGCCGCGACCAGGGCCTGGCCGAAGACACGCACCGTCACCGGCAGATAGACATTCCATGGCTTCACACCTTGCGTACAGCGCAGCCCGATGCGTGCCTTGCCCCACAGGCGCATGCCTGGCGGCAAGTAAGGTTCGATGCGCTGACATGCCGCGAGCCTCAGCCGCGAGTCCAGCGCACCGACCTGCACTTCAAAGCGCAGCGGCTTCGCCGCGTTGGCCTCGGCCGGTGCGGAGTCGCCTGCGTTGAGGGTCTGAGCGGGTGTGGATTGCTGCGTCGCCTGCAACGCCAGCGCGCGCACCTGATCGAGCAGAGCCGCATCGACGGTGACGTCGGCCGACGCTTGCGCGCTGGCCGGTACCGGCAGGCAAAGCGCCAGCAGGCTGACGATCAGCAGGCCTCCGCGTCGGAGGGCGTGTGCAGGGCGATGAGCGTGACGGAATTTCATACCTGCACTCTAGGCACGACCAGGCGCACCGCAGGCTGTGAATTGACGGTGAATCCGGCCCTTGTTCCCGCTTATGTTTGGGGCAAGCCCTCCAGACAATGACTGCACAGCCAGCCTTCGGGAGTGACCCATGCTGAATCAGCTCACCAGTTCCATCAACTTCCAGGGCGAAGCCTTGACCCTGAGGGCTGAGCGGCAGCGTCTGATCGCCAGCAACATTGCCAACGCCGACACGCCCGGGTACGTCTCTCGTGACATCAACTTCTCACAAGCCCTGCGTGACGCCACCGGCAGTCAGGCTCCGCGTGTGGGCACGGTGGGCCGGCTGGACACCACCCGGGCCGGGCACATCGCTGGCAGCGGGGCGTCGCCAGCCGCAGCGAACCTGCTTTATTCGAATGTCAGCCAGACCAGCCTGGACAACAACACCGTCGACATGGACCGCGAGCGCGCCAGCTTCGCCGACAACGCGGTGAAGTACGAGGCCACGCTGAGGTTTGTCAACGGCTCCGTGCGCACCATGCTCGACGCGATCAAGGGAGGTTATTGATGAGCATGATGAACATCTTCAATGTGGCGGGCAGCGCAACCAGCGCGCAAAGCCAGCGGTTGAACATCGTCGCGTCGAACCTGGCCAACGCCGACACCGTCGCCGGGCCCGACGGGCAGGCCTACAAGGCGCGGCAGGTGACCTTCCAGACGCAGCTGATGGGCACCATCGGCGGCAATGCCGGTGCCGCCGGGGTGGCCGTGAGCACGATTTCAGAAGACCAGACGCCCGGTCGCCGGGTGCTCGACCCGAAGCACCCCAGTGCTGACGCCGATGGCTATGTGACGTACAGCAATGTCAATGCGGTCGAGGAGATGGTCAACATGATCTCGGCCTCGCGCTCGTACCAGAACAACGTCGAAGTGATGAATACCGCCAAGTCGTTGCTGCTCAAGACCCTGCAGATGGGCAACTGAGCTCTTTACAGAATCCGAGGACACGCTTCATGGCCATCGATTTCTCGACCCTCAACAAGCCCGCGGGCACGGGCACGTCCTCCTCGTCGGGAAGCTTGGCCGCTGACGATCCTGGCTCACAGGACCGCTTCCTGAAGCTGTTGATCACACAGATCCAGAACCAGGATCCGCTCAGCCCGATGGACAACGCGCAAGTGACGTCGCAGATTGCGCAGATCAACACCGTCAGCGGCATCCAGCAGCTCAACACCACGGTGCAGGGTCTGGCGGGTCAGTTCACGCAATTGCAGGCGCTGCAGAGTGCTTCGTTGGTTGGCCGCGATGTGGTCGTTCCCGGCAATGTGCTCGACATCAACGGCGGCATCGGGCAGGGCGGTTTCGAACTGTCGGGCCCTGCCGACGCGGTCAAGGTCGATGTGTTGTCGCCGTCGGGCCAAGTCATCGACAGCATGGCACTCGGCGCGATAGGGTCCGGCAGCCACAGCTTCAACTGGCCGGCTGGCGATGCCACCAACGACAGTGGCTTGCGGTTCCGCGTGACCGCCACCAACGGCAGCGTCACCAGCAACCCGACCCCGTTGATGCGCGATCGCGTCAACGCCATCAACACCAGCGGCAGCGTCTTGAACCTCGAACTCCAGAACGCAGGCAGCGTTCCGTACAGCAGCGTGCGCGCCTTGAACTGACGCCGCACTCCCCACGTTTCCCGCCACCTCGGCCACCACGCACCTCATAAGGACACACCATGGGCTTCCAACAAGGTCTTTCCGGTCTGAATGCCACCAGCAAGAACCTGGACGTCATCGGCAACAACATTGCCAATGCCAATACCTTCGGCGCGAAGGCGTCACGGGCGGAGTTCGCCGACGTCTATGCGAACTCCATCAACGGCGCCGGCGGCAGCAACGTCGGCATCGGCGTCAGTCTTGCGGCCGTCGCGCAGCAGTTCACCCAGGGCAATATCTCGACGACCGGCAATCCACTGGATCTCGCCATCAACGGACGGGGCTTCTTCCAGGTGCTGCGCCCGGGGGGTGACACGGCCTACACCCGCAACGGTCAGTTCAAGCTGGACCGCGAGGGCTTTGTCGTCGACAACATCGGCAACAAGCTGCAGGCCCAGCCTTGGGACGATGCCGTCGGTCGCGCCGTCGGTGACGTGCAGTCGATTCGCCTGCAGGCAGGACTGGGTGCTCCCGTGGCCACCGGCGCGGGTACCGACCCGGCGCTCCGTGGCATCCGCATGAGCGTCAACCTCGACGCCACCAGCGCGGTGCCCACAGTGCCACTGTCGTTCAACACGCCCTCCAGCTACAACTACGCCACGTCGCAAACGCTGTATGACAGCCAGGGCGCGCCGGTGACGATGAACTATTACTTCCGCAAGACCGCCGCCGACAGCTGGGACGTCTACGCGACGGTCAACGGACAGGCTTTCGATGGCCCGTCGCCGGCGACCGGTCTGGTCAGCTCACTGACGTTCAGTTCCACCGGGGCCCTGACATCGCCCACCACCCCGCCGACGATCAACGTCGTCGATCCGCGGGTCACGCCGTCGACCACGCTGTTCTCCGCGCTGCCACTCAATTTCGCGGGCAGCAGCCAATACGCTTCGGGCTTCAGCGTCAACGAACTCAAGCAGGACGGTTATGCCTCGGGCCAGCTGACCGGCATCACCTTCGACGACTCCGGCGTGGTCAAGGCGACGTATTCCAATGGCCGCACCCAGAACCTGTCGCAGCTGCAACTGGTCGACTTCAGCAACCTGCAGGGCCTGCAACCGATGGGTGGCAACCTGTGGCGCTCGACCTTCGCCTCTGGCGATCCCAGCAGCGGTGGCCCTCCGGGGACCGGCACCTATGGCGCGTTGCAGTCCGGTTCGCTGGAAGAGTCCAACGTGGACCTGACGGGCGAGCTGGTCAACCTGATCACCGCGCAGCGGCTGTACCAGGCCAATGCCAAGACCATCACGACGCAGGACCAGGTGCTGCAGACGCTCGTCAACATTTGATTCGAGCGCCTGAATTGATACTCTGAGGAGCTTGCGATGGACCGCATGATCTACCTGTCGATGTCCGGCGCCAAGGCCACCTTGCAGCGCCAGGACGTGCTGGCACACAACCTGGCCAACGTCTCGACGACCGGCTTTCGCGCCGAGCTGCAGGCCTTTCGGGCCGTACCCGTGCAAGGCAGTGGCGCCAGCACGCGGGTTTATGCGCTGGAGTCGACACCCGGATACGACGCCACGCCCGGACCGGTGTCCGCCACGGGGCGCAATCTCGACGTCGCGGTGCGGGGCAACGCCTGGCTCGCGGTGCAGGCACTCGACGGCACCGAGGCGTACACCCGCGGCGGTTCGTTGGATGTGTCTTCCGACGGCACGCTGACCACGCGCGGTGGCCTCAGTGTGCTCGGTGACGGCGGCCCGATCCAGGTGCCCGAGAACAGCGAGGTCTCCATCGCCGGCGACGGCACCATCAGCGCCCGCACCGGCAATCAGGCTCCGCAAGCCATCGGTCGGTTGAAGCTGGTCACGCCAGAAGCGGCCTTGATCCGTGGCGAGGACGGGCTCTTCAGGGCTGCCGATGGTGGCGATCTGACGGCCGACACCACGGCCCGAGTGCAAGACGGCGCGCTGGAAGGCTCGAACGTCAGTCCAGTCGAGACGATGGTCGCGATGATCTCTGCGGCCCGCCAGTTCGAGGCCCAGATGAAATTGATGCAGACCGCCAAGGACAACGAAGCCGCGGCAGCCCAGCTGCTCTCGATGAACTGAGCGCCGCCACGCGCCGTCTCAACCCCTGACTCAGGACACTCCCCATGATTCGTGCACTGTGGATCGCCAAAACCGGCATGGAAGCGCAGCAGACGCAGCTCGATGCCATTTCCAACAACCTGGCCAACGTCTCGACCAACGGTTACAAGAAATCCCACGCCGTGTTCGAGGACCTGATGTACCAGAACCTGCGTCAGGCAGGTGGCAACAGCAGCGAGCAGACGACCTTGCCAACCGGGCTTCAGCTGGGCCTGGGCACCCGTGCCGTGGCCACCGCGCGCAGCTTCGCGCAGGGCAACCTGCAGCAAAGCACCAATCCGCTGGACGTGGCCATCAAGGGCAGCGGCTTCTTCGAGATCCAGATGCCCGATGGCACCACAGGCTACAGCCGCGACGGCTCGTTCCAGGTCAACGCGCAAGGCCAGCTGGTGACCAACAACGGCTACACCGTCAACCCCGGCATCACCATTCCGACCAACGCGCAGAGCGTGACCATCGCTGCCGACGGCACGGTGAGTGTCGCGCTGCCGGGCCAGGCATTGCCGCAGACCGTGGGGCAGTTGCAACTGGCCAACTTTGTGAACCCGGCCGGTCTCGAGCCCAAGGGTCAGAACCTCTATGCCGAAACCGCAGCGTCCGGTACGCCGAACACCGGTGCGCCGGGGGCGAACGGCACGGGTCAACTGCAGCAGGGCTTCGTCGAGACCTCGAACGTCAACGTGGTCGAAGAGCTGGTATCGATGATCCAGACGCAGCGGGCCTACGAGCTCAATTCGAAGGCCATCAGCACGTCTGATCAGATGCTGCAGAAGCTGGGTCAGATGTGATGAACCTGCTGAGCATCCTGCGTCCATGGGGGGGTGTGGCAGCCGCACTCTCGGTGGTGACCTTGTGTGGTTGCTCGGCGTTCGGGCTGAGCCGCTCGGTCGACGTGGCCGTGCCGACGCACGCCGCGCCGCTGCCGAACACGGCGCCACCCGTTGCCAATGGGGCGATCTTTCAGGCGTCCCAGTACCGCCCGCTGTTCGAGGATCACCGCGCTCGACTGGTCGGAGACACGATCACGGTGCAGATCATCGAAAAGGTCTCGGCCACCCAGAAGAGCACCAGCACCATCGACAAGTCCGGCACTGTCAGCGCCGGCCTCAGCGCCGTACCGTTGTTGCCCTCCAGCCTGCTCAGCCGCGCCAGTGCGAGTGGCAATTCAGCCAATACCTTCGAAGGCAAGGGCAGCACCGAGAACACCAACAACTTCTCGGGCGTGATCACGGCCACCGTCACCGAAGTGCTGCCCAATGGACACCTGCGCGTCTCCGGCGAGAAGCAGATCGGCGTCAATGACAACGTCGATGTGCTGCGGTTCTCCGGCCAGATCGACCCCCGCTCGATTCAGGCCGGCAATGTGGTCGCCTCGGCGCAGATTGCGAATGTTCGGCTGGAGCACAAGGGCCGTGGTGCGCAGGCTGATGCCCAGATAATTGGGTGGTTGGCGCGGTTCTTTTTGACCGTTCTGCCGATTTAAGTTTGCCCAGAATCGGATGCATCACAAGGTGCATCCGGACATGAACACAAGCAAAAGAGGGTGGTGTGCGGTCGTCGGGATGGTGCTTGCCGTCGCTGGCACCACCATCGGTTGGGTTGGCACCGCCAGCGCTGCCCGCCTGAAGGAAATCGCTTCCGTTCAAGGTGTGCGCAGCAACCCGTTGGTGGGCTATGGCCTCGTTGTGGGGTTGGACGGTACCGGCGACCAGACGACCTCGGCACCCTTCACCACGCAAAGTCTGAACTCCCTGCTTCAGCAGCTGGGCGTGACCATCCCGGCGGGCACCAATGTCCAGCTGAAGAATGTGGCTGCGGTGATGGTCACCGCCCAATTGCCCGCTTTTGCGCAGCCCGGTCAGACCATCGACGTCAACGTGTCGTCTCTCGCCAACGCGAAGAGCCTGCGCGGTGGCATGTTGATCGCCACGCCGCTGAAAGGCGCTGACGGACAGATCTATGCGCTGGCGCAAGGCAACCTCATCGTGGGTGGTGCTGGCGCCTCGGCAGGCGGGTCGAAGGTTCAGATCAACCACCTGAGTGCAGGACGGGTGCCCGAGGGTGCCACTGTCGAGCGATCGGTGCCGACGCCGCTGAACATGGGCAGCGGTCTGCAGCTCGATCTGCACGCCGACGACTACCACACCGCGCGCGAGGTGGCTCGCGCCATCAACACCCGCATGGGTGCCGGCACGGCACAGGCGGTCGACGGTCGCAGGGTGCGCGTGAGCATGCCCGAGTCGTCCGATGATCGCGTTTCGTTTCTGGCTGAAATCGAGAATCTCAATATCAACCTGGCGGCGCCAGCCGCCCGCGTGATCATCAATGCGCGCACGGGCTCGGTGGTGGTCAATGAGTCGGTCACGCTGTCGGCCTGCGCCATTGCCCACGGCAATCTGTCCGTGACCATCAGCACCACGCCGCTGGTCAGCCAGCCCAACGCTTTTGCCCAGGGGCAGACCGTGCAAGCCGAGAAGAGCGACATCACGATCCGGCAGGAGCCCGGCTCTCTGATCGCCTTGCCTGCAGGTGCCAAGCTGGCAGATGTGGTCAAGGCCCTGAATTCGCTGGGCGCGACGCCGCAAGACCTGCTCGCGATCCTGCAGGCGATGAAATCAGCCGGCTCGCTGAACGCCGAGCTCGAGGTGATCTGATGAGCCTGCCATCGACGCAGTTGTTGACCGGTGCCGTGACCGCATCGGCGGCCACAGCCACCGATGCGCGGGCGTTGGCCGCACTGCGCAATGGCGCCGCACGCGATCCGAAGGCGGCCATCAAGGAGACGGCCCGGCAATTTGAAACGCTCTTCATGCAGCAGCTCCTGAAGGGCATGCGCGAAGCGCAGGCAGCCATGTCCTCCGGCATGCTGGACAACCAGGGCACGCAGCTGGGCAACGACATGCTCGACGCGGAGTACGCCAAGAAGATCAGCGGTGCGCCTGGAGGGCTCTCGGACGTGATTGCGCGCCAGCTCGAACGGCAAATGGGCAACGTGATGCCACCTGCCGCTGCCGAAACGGCCGCCCGTCCTGTCAGCGCCGTCACAGATGCCGGTCGGTCCGCGGCAGCCGCTTCGCAGCGTCAAATCGACTTCGTGCAACGCCACACCGAATCTGCACGCGCTGCCGAGGCGCAGACCGGCATTCCAGCCAGTTTCATGGTGGGCCAGGCCGCCCATGAGTCGGGCTGGGGCCGGCACGAGATCAAGAACGCCGACGGATCGACCTCCTTCAACGTGTTCGGCATCAAGGCGGGCCCGGGTTGGACGGGCCGTGTGGCAGAGGTGACGACCACCGAGTTCATCGATGGCACTGCGCGCAAGGTGACGGCCAAGTTCCGTGCGTACGACTCTTATGAGGCTTCGTTCAGCGACTACGCCCGCCTGATGAAGGACAGTCCGCGCTACAGCCGGGTGGTCGCGGAGGCCAGTACCGGTACCGCTGGTGCTGCGGGCTTCGCGCAAGGTTTGCAACGCGCCGGCTATGCCACCGACCCCGCCTACGCGGACAAGCTGACCCGCGTCATCAACACCACGCTGCGCCTGCAGCGGGTGATGACGACCTGACCCCACCACAGCCGCAAAGGATCGACTCAGCATGGGCACTGGAGCACTGTCGTCGTTGGGCACGAGGGCCCTGGGCGCTGCCTTTGCCCAGCTTCAGACCACTGGCAACAACATCGCCAACGCCAACACGCGCGGCTACTCGCGACAGGAAGTCGAGCTGTCGTCATCGAATGGTCAGTACACCGGCGCCGGCTTCTTCGGTCGCGGTGTCGACATCTCGACGGTCACGCGCGCGCACGATGATTTTCTGACCCAGCAAGCGGCCTTGACGCGCTCCCAGGCCAGCGCCGACAGTGCGCGCAGCGACCAGCTCAACCAGCTGGAGGCCGTCTTCGGCGTCGGCGAAGCCGGGCTGGGCCACGCCGCCACGCAATTCTTCAATGCGTTCACCGACGTGTCGACCAAACCGCAGGACGAGACGGCTCGCCAGGTCGCGCTGGCGCGAGCGGGTGATCTGGCGTCACGGTACAACGCGGCCGCGCGACAGATCGATACGCTGCAGGCGGGCGTGACCCAGCAGATTCAGGTGTCGGTGACCTCGGTGAACAGCTTGACGCAGCAGATCGCCGCGTTGAACAAGAGCATCGTCGACGCCCGTGGTCTGGGTCAGCCGCCAAATGACCTGCTCGACAAGCGCGATACCGCCATCAATGACCTCAGTCAGTACGTTCAGGTCTCCACGGTACCCGCCGACGACGGATCCCTGTCGGTATTCCTGGGCGGTGGCCAGGCGCTGGTGGTCGGTGCGCAAACCACGAAGTTGCTCGCGATGTACGACCCGTACGATGCGACACGGGCGGTGATTGGCGTCGCGGGGCAGGACGGGAGTCGGCAGATTCCTGATTCGCTGCTGTCGTCCGGCTCGATCTCCGGTCTGCTGCGATTCCAGAACAGCGACCTGACCGATGCCCGCAATCAGCTCGGCCAGTTGGCTCTGAGCATAGGCCAGCAGGTCAACGAACAACAGGCACTCGGTCTCGATCTCCTGGGCCAGCCCGGGGCGGCGATATTTCGCTTTGGTGATGTGTCCGGCGCGCCCGTGATCGCCGGTCGCTCGCTTGCGACCAATGCCGGCAGTGGCAGCGTGTCGCTGACTCTGCAGTCGCCTTCGTCGCTGGCCGCAGCGCAGATCAGCAGTGTGCAGGCGAGCGACTACGAACTGATCGCCGACGGCGCGGGGGGCTTCCAGCTGCAGCGGCTCCGCGGCGGCGTGCCGGACCCGGCATTTGCGGCACGCACTGTTGCGAACGGTGACATCGTCGACGGCTTCCAGATCAACATCAGCGGCACCGCGTCGGCAGGCGACCGGTTCTTGCTGCAGCCCGCGGGCAGCGCGGCGCGCGAGTTTCGGCTCGACATGGTCAACCCGAAGCTGATTGCAGCAGCATCACCGCTGAGCGTGACCTCGGACAGCTCGAACCGCGGAACGGGCAGCGTGCTGAGCCTGGACGCGGCCAGCGTCGGCTCGGGCACCCATCCCAACCTGCCGGCGACGCTGCGATTCCAGGTCACGGCCACACCAGGGCAGTACACCTACACCTGGACCGATACATCGGGCACCAGCACACCTGCTGCGTGGCAACCTGGGCAGCCGATTGATTACCCTGGCACGACGGCCAGCAATGGCTTCAAGCTGAACATCACCGGGGTGCCGGTGGCGGCAGATTCATTGGCTTCCCCCGCGGTCATCGGTGACAGCTTCACCGTGGGCCGCAACACCTATCCGCTGTCTGACAACCGCAACGCCAACGGCTTTCTGGCACTGCGCGACGCCACCTTGGTCGGCGCGGTCTGGAGTGGCGGTACCTTGCAACCAGGCGCCAGCGTCACCGATGCCTACGCCAACGTGATCGCCGACGTCGGCGTGCGCGTCCAGAGCGCCAGGGCCTCGGCAGATCTGTCGACCGCGGTGGCCGAGCAGGCCAACAAGGACGTGGCCAGCAAGTCCGGGGTCAACCTGGACGAAGAGGCTGCACGCCTGATCCAGTACCAGCAAAGCTACCAGGCTGCCGCCAAGATGCTGCAGGTGGCGCAGTCGATCTTCGACTCGTTGCTCCAGCTCTCACGTTGACTCGCTGCCCTGGTCTGGCTGACCCGTCATTTCCTTCTCGATCGAGACACCGCCATGCGCATCACCACCGCCAGCAGCTACGCCACGACGATCGACAACTTGCAACTCAGGCAGCAAGACCTCAGCGATGCACAGACGCGACTGAGCAGTGGCAAGCGGGTGCTCCGAGCGAGCGACGATCCGGCCGCAGCCGCGCGCGCCGAGCGAGCGTTGGCGGCCGAAGCGCGCAGCGACGCATCGCAGCGCACGGCGGCTGCGAGCAAGGTGCTGATCGGCCAGACCGAAAGCGCGCTCGGTGATGCCCATGAACTGCTGTCGCAGGTGCGCGACGCGCTGGTTGCCGCGGGCAACGCCAGCTACACCGATGCAGAACGGGCCATTCAGGCAAACAAGATCCAAGGGCTGCGGGAGCAATTGCTGCAGGTGGCCAACCGTTCCGACGGGGCTGGCAGTTATCTGTTCGGAGGCCAGGGCTCGAACCAGCCCCCGTTCGTCGACACGCCCAGCGGGGTGGTCTTCCGAGGCATTGCGGGTCAGACGCTGACCGATGCAGACACCACCTTGCCACTCAGCACCGACGGCAAGGCGGCTTGGCTGACTTCACGCACTGGCAACGGCGTCTTCGTGACCCGGGCTGCGGACAACAACGTCAGCAATCAGGCGGTCGATGGTGCCTGGATCGATACGGGCAGCGTCAACGACCCATCGCAGCTTTTCCCTGTCGCCGATACCGGCTATCGCATCCGCTTCACCAGCGCGACCGACTACACCATTGAGAGTTTTCCGCTCGCCACGCCGAATGTCGCCACCGCCGAAAGCACCGGCACCTTCCGCAGTGGTCGAGCGATCGATCTGCACGGCACCAGCGTCAACATCGCAGGCGCACCGGTGGCAGGCGATCAGTTCGAAATCACGCCGTCGACGCCGACATTGAGCGTGTTTGGGGTCCTGGATCAGGCCGTCGCCAGCCTCCAGCAGCCGGGGCTGAGCGGCGCGCAGCGCGCGCAAGGCACCTCTGATGCGCTGCGCAATGTGGACGCCAGCCTCGGAACCCTCAGCACGGCACGGTCAGCAGCTGGCGATGTGCTCAATCGCATCGACGGCGTCACCGACAGGCTGTCGGCACAGAAACTGGAAGCCCAGGCGCAGCGGTCGAACGCCGAGGACCTGGACATGGTTCAGGCACTTTCAGACTTTCAGCTCAAGCAGAACGGCTACGATGCTGCCTTGAGGTCGTATTCGGCAGTGCAGAGACTCTCGCTGTTTCAATACGTCAATCCCTGACCGGGGCAGACTCCGCACGCGTTTGCCTGGGTGCGCCTCTCCACTGCGTAGGAGCTCTTGTGCTGGAAGCCGACATACTGGGCCAGGTGGCGCTGGGTTACTCTGCCTTCATCGACCGCAATCGCGCGGTGACCGCCACCCGGCTGACAGTCTTTCCTCTGCGCCCCGACGTGGCGATCGACGCAGGGCAGTTGTTGCGTGCCGTCTCCTCGGTCTGGCCGGAAAACGGTGGGCGTGTGTCGCTCAACATCACCAGCGAGAGCCTGCTGCAAGATCTGCTGCAAACCTCACCGTCGCACAACCTGATGATCGAGGTGCCGGCATTCATGGCAGCCGACCCGGTCAACACGCCACCGATCATCGCATTGCACAGGCATGGCAACACGCTCATGCTCAAGGGCCGGCCACTCAAGGAACTGCCTCGCGAGGTGCTGCCTTGCTTCACACAATCGATCATCGATCTGTCCGACGACCGCCGGGTGGCCGCGAATGGCGTGGCGCCGGCAGGCGTTACCCGAACCATTCCCCACGTGCTGGCAGGGATCAACAGCCCCGCTGACATGGACGGTGCGTTCAGTCGGGGTGCGGTTGCGGTGCTGGGTTGGCCACTCGGCGATGAAGTCACCGAGCGCCCCAAGGGTGGCCGCGCACCGCCAACGCCCATCGATCTGCAGACGGTGGTCGAGCTCATTCGCCAGGTCGATGCAGAAGAATCGGCCGAGAAGCTGGAAAACACCCTCAAGCGTGATCCTTCGCTCGGCTTCAAGGTGCTGCGCTACATCAACTCGGCGGCGTTCGGACTGTCGGTGGAGGTCAGCTCCTTCCGGCACGCGCTGATGCTGCTGGGTTACCAGCGGCTCAAGCGATGGCTGGCTCTGCTGCTGGCCACGGCCAGCAAGGAGCCCAACATGCGCGCGGCGATGTTCGCTTCGGTGCGACGCGGCCTGCTGATGGAAGAGCTGGCCCGCAACACGGGTGGCGATGCCGAGATGCGCAATGAGCTCTTCATCTGCGGCGTGTTCTCGCTGCTCGATCGCCTCTTTCAGCAGCCGCTCGCCGAGCTGTTGCGCACCATTCCCGTCCCACAGCTGGTGCACGAGACCTTGATCGAGGGCACGGGTCCCTACGTGCCGTACTTCAATCTGGTCAAGGCGATCGAAGCAGAGTCGCTCTACGACTTCCGCGAATGCGCCGATGCGTTGATGATGGACGTGCGTGAGATCAACCAGGCCGAGTTGCGCGCGCTGGCGGCAGCGGCTGATCTCGACTGATGGCGTGACGAACGTCAGATCGCGGCGTCTCGCGCTAAATTTGCAGGAATGAGCCTGCCTTCACCTGGAGCGGTGGCGATGGATGCCATCGGCGCCCGGCCCGCCCTTGAACAGTTCTTCGATCACCTCAGCGATGGGGTGTTGTTGTTCGATCGTCGGGCGCAGGTGACCTTTGCCAACACTGCCGCGCTGCGTCGCATGCCCGGTATCTTGGGCACGCCCATCGGAGAATGGCAGGGCGTGCTGGGCGCCGCTCTGGTGGATTGGTTGCGGCACACCATTGCTGCGTCACCCGGCGCCTTGCGCACGCCTGGCCACGCGGTAGCGCGGGCTGCGGCGGCACGACGTGCTTCACTCACATCGCCGCCCCCGGCGGTGACACCCGACGGCCGCAGTGCAGACGCCGCTTGGCAAGTGCTGGGCGCTGGTGTCTACGCGCTGCGGCTGCAGTGGCGCGATGCGGCGCCGCCCGGTGCGACATCCTCGTCGGCGATCGTGGGTCCCGTGATTGCCGAGCTGATGCAGGTGCTGTGGCATTCGCCATTCCCCGCGATGTTGCAGGACACCCGCTGGCGCATCGTCGATGTGAATCCCGCCTTCACTGCATTCAGCGGTTTTTCGCGAGATCAGCTGGTGGGCACCGATCCCGTGGCGCTTGAACCCGAGGAGGACCGCTCCAGAAGCCTGGAATTGCGCGAGCGCGGTCCGGAGCCCGCCGATCGGGAGTCCGGTTCGGCGTGGATGAACCGACGCCTCATCGCGGCAGATGGAAGAGAGCGCTGGTTCCGAGCCACCCGCAGCGTTCTGACCGATGAGAATGGGCGTGTCTTCACGATGTCCGTGCTGCAAGACAGTACCGCCGAGCACATCGCCCGCGAGCGCGCGGACCGCTCGGCGCGCGAGATCGACGATTGGTTCGATCTGAGTCCCATCGGCATGGTCTTGTTCGACGACACCGGGCTGCTCGTGCGCACCAACCCCGCCTTCGATGCGCTGGCCGGTGTGGTTCCGGCGGTGCTGACCGATGCGACACCGGAGTTGCGCCAGTTGCTGGGTTGGACCGACAGCGGCCCCTCGCCAGCGCTGCAACCCGCCGCCAAGCCGGTGGTCACGCAGGGCTGGCTGCCGCAACCTCAGGGCGGGCTACGCCGGTTGCGCTCCATCGTTCGCTGTTACACCACATCAGGCGGAGCGCGGCGCCACATGGCGATCCTCGAAGACCGCAGCATCGAGGAAGAGCGAGATCTCGCGCAGATGCAGATCGGCGCGCTGATGGACACGGCGGGCGTGGGCTTGGCCACGTTCCAGGAAACATCCGGCTGGGTACGCCAACGTCAGTCGCCTGCAAAGGCTGAATCGCGCGGTGATGCAGGCGTGGTGCCCACTTCGGCGGCACTGCAATCGATCAGCCGCGACATCGTGGCCGACGAATCTCTGGCCGACTACGACGCGCTGCAGCAGGCCTTGCGTGCTGCGCAGCGCGCCGAGGTGCGCTATGCGATCCGACATCCTCAACTGGGCTTGCGGTGGCTCTTGACCCGGGTCGAGCCGGCCACCCTGGCGTCGGGCAAGCGCACCACCTCGGTGGTCACGCTCGACATCACGGAGCAGCACCAGACTCAGCAACGCAGCGAGCAGCTGCTGCGCGAGTTGACCACGATTCTCGAGAGCACCTCGGCAGGCATCGCCTACATCCGGGGCAATGTGCTGGTGCGCTGCAACCGGCGCTTCGAGGCGATGTTGGGCTTGCCTTCAGTGGGCATTGCGGGCAGCGGCATTGCCGAGTTGTTCGGCAGTTCTCCCCAGGGGCAGCGCATTGCGGCGGACACCCTGCAAGCGCTGACGGCCGGGTTGATCTTCGAGACCGAGTTCTCCATGGACCCCGTGGCAGGCTCGGCGAGCAGCCAACCGCTTCGGTGGTACGCGCTGTCGGTGCGTCGGACGGGGCCCGTCTCGCAGCAGATCGAGGCCATTGCGGTGCTGTCGGACATCACACGGCTGAAGGCGCAGCAGGTCGAGCTGGAGCAGCTGGCGCGCGACCGTGAACTGATGTTCAGCTTGTCGGAGGTGGGCATCGCCTTCGTGCGCGACGGTGTCTTGCAGCGCGCCAACGATGCGCTCGCACAGCTCGCCGGATACCCGGCAGCCGAATTGCAGGGGCTGCCGCTGCGTTCCTTGTTTGCCGACGCGGAGGAGCATGAGCGGCTGTCGGCTCAGGAACAGAACGCCTTGCAGCTGCACGGCCGCTGGATCGGCGAGCGGCAGCTGCATCAGCTCGATGGGCGGGTGGTGTGGGTGCAGATCAGCACCCGTCTGGTCGGGGATGATCCAGCGGGCGGCATCATCGCGTCGTTCGTCAATGTCGATGCCCGGCATCGCGCGGAGCACGCGGTGACGCTGCAAGCCAATCGCACCCGCGCGATTCTCGATTCCGTGCTGGTGGGCATCGTGACCGTCGGCCCGCGCGGGATCGAATGGATGAACCGCTCCGCCAGGCGCATGTTCGGAGCCGACCTGGGCGATTTCATCGACCAACCGATCAGTACCGTGGCGACGCCTGAGCCCGACCACCCGTTTCGGCGCACGCAGTACCTCGACGATCTCGTCGAGGGCGAGGCAGAGACTTTTGAATGCCGCGTCAAGGCGCGCGACGGACGAGAGTTCTGGGTCGTCGGTAATGCGGTGGTGACCGGCAGCGAATCGCGCGGGCGCCAGCTCACCTATGCGCTGCTCGACATTGAACGCCGCCGTCAGGCTGAGGCCCGCATCGAGGAGGCGCAGGCATCGCTACAGCGCATCATCGAAGCTGCACCGATGGCCATCACGGTGCGCGACGCTCGCACGCTGACGATCCTGCAGGCCAATCTGGTGGCTGCGCGCAGTGTCGATCGAACGATCGATCAGCTGGTGGGCTGCAGTCCCGAGGACATCTTCGAACCCGATCTTGCAGCACAACGGCGCCTCGACATGGAGCACGCGCTGCGCGCCAGCACGGTCACGCAACGCGAGTACCAGATCCCGATGAACGGCGAGGTGCGCGTCTGGGATGCCCGCTACCTGCCGTTGGCGGCCCCGGGCCAGGCGCCTGATCAATTGCTGTTGGTGGCAACCGACGTGACCGAACAGCGTGCGGCCGAACAGGCGAAGTTCGACGAGGCAATCGCCCAGCGCGAAATGCTGGTCAAGGAAGTGCACCACCGAATCAAGAACAACTTGCAAGGCGTGGCCGGGCTGTTGCAGCAGATTGCCACCCGCAAGCCTGAGATGGCAACGGCCATGTCTGAGGTCGTGGGCCAGGTTCAGGCCATCGCCCAGGTCTACGGGCTGCAAGTCGGTGCGGGTGGCCCGTTGCAGGTGACTGGCGTGGTGGAGGCGATTGCGGGCTCTGTGCAGCGTACCTTCGGGCATTCGATTGCCTTTGCGGTGCAAGGCGTAAACCCGTCGCAGTGGTTGCTGCCGGAGGCCGAGTCGATCCCGATCGCGCTCACGATCAACGAACTGCTGACCAACGCGGTCAAGCACAGTGCCATGCAGCGCATGGACGATCTGCCTGGCAACACCTCGCTGCCGCCCGTGGCGTGCACCTTGGTGTGCGAAGAATCCGGTGTGCGCATCGTCATCCGCAACCAAGCCCGTCTGGCTGGTGATTTCAATCTGGCGCGCGTGCCCGGCGGTGTCTCAGGTCTCGGGTTGGTGCGGGCCTTGTTGCCGCGGCGATGCGCGCAACTCAGTATCGAGCAGGAGGGCGACCAGGTGGTGGCCACTGTCAGCATCCTCCCACCCGGCGTCTTGAACGCTGCGCGCCGAAAGACAGCGGCTTGAGCCCACCTTGGCTACTCAGCCGCCTCGCTTTGGGACAGAATCAACCCGCAGTTGCGTGGATGTCGGATGGGATGGTTGTCGGTCCCAGCTTCCGGGTCATTCCGTAGTTTGAAATCTCAGGGGTGTTGTGTTGACAGTCGCGCAGGCGCCGCTCGAAGTGGCTGGCAAGATTCTGGTGGTAGACGATGACCGGCTGGTGCTGGCCACGCTCACCCATGGCCTGACGCAGGCCGGCTACGACGTCATCGATGCCGACAACGGTGACGATGCGATTTTGCTGGCGCGAGAACATCGACCCGATCTGGCGCTGCTCGACATCCGCATGGAGGGCATGAGCGGTTTCGACGTCGCTGCGTACCTGCGCGAATACTGCAAGATGCCGTTCATGTTCCTGTCGGCGTTCACCGATGACGACACTGTGCGTCAGGTGCATGAGCTCGGTGCTGTCGACTACCTGGTGAAGCCGCTGGACATCGGGCAGATCGTGCCAGCGGTGCAGGCGGTGTTCGCGCGGCTGAAGGCATCGTCATCGGTGGCCATCACTGCCGCCGCAGTGCCTCCAAAGGCACCTGCCCGGCTGACCGATGCACTGTCGCCGGTCGAGGCGATGGCGGTCGGCATACTGATGCACCGCTACTCGCTGGGCCGTGAGGCCGCTTTTGATCGCCTGCATCGCATGGCCACGGCAAACGGTCTGGCCGCGGGTGCAGAGGCCGAGCGCCTGCTGGAAGCGGTAGAGAGGCTGTCAGGCGCGGCCGACCTTTGAGATCCCGCTGCGTCAGTTAGACAACGGCGCGAGCGAGAAATGAAAACTCGCTCCTTGTCCCACGGTGGACTCCGCCCACACCTCGCCGCCGTGCTTGTGCACGATGCGGCGCACCGACGCCAGGCCGACGCCGGTGCCCTGGAATTCGCTGGCGCTGTGCAGACGCTGGAAGACGCCGAACAAGCGGTCCGCAAAGCGCATGTCGAACCCGGCGCCGTTGTCGCGTACGGTAAAGCTGGGGGTGGTGGTGTCGGTGCCCCGCTCGAACCAGACGTGCGGGTCCGCGCACTTGCCGGTGTATTTCCAGGCATTGCCCAGCAGGTTTTCCAGCACCACGCGCAGCAGCGTCGGATCGCCCTGTACCTGCATCGCCGGATCGATGTGCACCGTCACCTTGTGTTGGGGCGCTTGGCGCCGCAGATCATCGACCACGAAGCCTGCCAACTGAGACAGGTTGACGGGCTGACGTGAGACCGGCTTGGCTGTCAGCTGCGACAGTGCCAACAGCGCATCGATCATGCTGTTCATCCGGGCGGCGGCGCCCAGCACACGGTCGAGGTGATCGTTGCCGACGCGGTCAAGCAGACGTCCGTAATCTTCCTTGACGATCTTGGTGAACCCCTCGACGACCCGGATCGGTGCTCGCAAGTCGTGCGACACCGTGTAGCTGAAAGAATCCGCGTCGTTGTCGCTGGGAATGGCCAGCGGCGTCAGCGAGGGCATGGCGACAGGACGCTGAAGCTCCGATGCGTCGCCGCTGGCGACCTCGGTCATTGGCTGTTTGGGGAGCGCCAACGCGCCGGCGGGCGGGCATTCGCGCAACGTACCGACGTGGCCGAGGAACACGCCGTTGGCGTCGTGGAGCGGCAGAGCGCGCAGCACACCGGTCAGCACGCCGTCATCGGCTGCATGGCGGCTGACCCAGATGTCCTCGGCCGCTTGCTGCGCTTCCAATCGCTGCCGCAGGAAGGCGTGTCGGTTGGGACACAGTCCCCCGGTGGCTGGATCGATGCCAGAAAAAAGCACCCAGATGTTTTCCAGGCCGCCCGTCGCCGCCGAGCCATCAGACGACTTGGGGTGTCCCATGGGCGCTTCCAGGGCCAGCAGGCGGTGACGTGCGTCGGTGCGCCAGTGCCAGACATCGAGGACACGCGTTAGCGTTGTGGCTTGAGCCTGCCGCTGCCGCAATTCATCTGCCTCGGCTTCGAGCTGCCGCAATCGTCGCAGCAACCATGTGCCGGCTGCTGCGCAAAGGATGACGAAGCCGATACAGACCACCCACACGAGACCATATGGCACGCTGGCTGAGCTCGAGTCGAGCTCAGCCGCACTCGCTGATGCGCCACTGAGAGTCGCCACCCAGGCTGCAGCGGGTCTGCACAGTCGCCGCTGCCGTGCGTCAAATCGCTCACAGTCGCGCTCAGGCAGGTGGGACCCCCATTTCATAGCGGCGGATTGTAGGCAGCCCAGGTCGCCCCGAGACGCGGCGAAAATTGACGGCCTCGAAGCCGGGCGCCAGGCCTCTGGGTGGCGCTGGGAAGGCAGATTCAAGTCCGTGCGCAGGTGGCCGATACCACGAGCACGGTCTTCCTTCACCCCACGACGTCGGCCTGCCCGGGCCCGGTTTCCATGCAAACTTCGATGTGCCAGCCTGTGGTTACCGTTCAGCCGATGCCCTGTGCCTGTGGCGCGACATCACAGTCGACGCCGCGAATGCACCGCGGGCGGGCCGGTTGGGTTTCAGTTGCATCGCCGTCTGAGGCACACTCCGGCATGTGTTCAATGCTGTCCGTTCCCATCGTCCTGTCAGGGGCCTCGCGATGAGTTCTATGCCAGTGCATCACGCCAAGCCGCCATCATCCTCGCCCGAGTCGGTTGACAATGTGAGTGAATCCACTGCGGCGCAGCAAGGCGTGCTCAATCCTGAAGCCATCCGCCGCCTGCGCGAACTCGATCCGACCGGAGAAAGTCAGTTGCTGTCCAGGGTGTTCCAAGCCTTCGAGACCTCGCTCAATCGATTGCTGCCGCAGCTGGAGCAAGCTCGCACCACGGCGGATGCAGCCAGCGTGCGACTGGTAGCGCACACGCTCAAGTCTTCTTCGGCCACCATCGGCGCGGCGCAGCTGTCCAAGGTGTGCGCCGAAGTCGAAGCCATGGCGCAGGAATCGCGGCTCGAAGCGGCAGCCTCTGGCATCGAACTGATCCTGGCTGAAGCCCAGGCAGTTCGAATCGCGCTGCGCAATCTGACCGCTTCGGATCCGGCCGCCGGTGCCGCATGAATTCAAGTCAGCCTGCGGTCGATGATGTGACCACGCAGCCTCGTGTGCTGCTCGTGGATGACGACGAAGTCAACTTGCTTTTGACCTCGATTGCATTGCGCGAGCGGGGTTTCGTGATCACCGAGGCGGCCAGCGGAGAGCGTGCGCTTGAACTGCTGCGCGATTGGCTGCCCGATGTCGTCGTGCTGGATGCACTGATGCCTGGCATGGACGGGTTCGAGACCTGTCGCCAACTGCGCCGTCTGGCCGCGCTCGCCTCATTACCGGTTTTGATGCTGACCGGGCTCGACGATGATGTGTCGATCAATCGGGCCTACGAGGCTGGCGCCACTGACTTTTTCGTCAAATCCAATCAATGGAGCCTGCTTGAAGGCCGGTTGCGTTATCTGCTGCGCTCATCGCGCACCCGGCTTGAGCTGGAACTGAGTCAGACCCGTCTGGCCCGGGCGCAAGACCTGGCTCGAATGGGCAGTTTCGAGTGGCGGGTGGGCTCTTCGGAGCCGGCTTTCTCGGCCGAGGCCTTGCGTGTCTTCCAGTTCGAACCCGGCACCTCGCTGCCCTTCCGCGACCTTTTGCGGATGATGCCGAAGGAAGAACGGCGCGGCAAACGGGCGCTGCTGAGTGAAACGCTTCAAAGCCAGGGCAATCTGACGCGGGACATTCCGCTCGTGCTGCCTGATGGGCAGGTGCACATCATCCATACCGAGGCATCCCCCGAATTCAACGAGCATGGTCAGCTGCTGGGCTACACCGGCATCGTGCAAGACGTGACGGACCGATGGAATGCCGAGCATAAGATCCGCCAACTGGCAAATTTCGATTCGCTGACCGGACTGCCCAACCGCAACCAGCTGATCGAACGCACCGAGCGCGCGCTCGATGCGGCGCGCCGGATGGGTCACCAGGTGGGCCTGCTGGTGATCGACCTGGACCGATTCAAGGTCATCAATGACACGCTGGGCCACGGCGCGGGTGACGAACTGTTGATCGAAGTGGCACGCCGTCTGCGCTCCTGTGTTCGTCATTCAGACCAGGTGACCGATAACCTGCTCGACTCGATGGGCACGCGCGCTTTCCGCACGCTCGAAGCGATGTGCCGGCTCGGCGGCGACGAATTTGTGGCGCTGCTGCCCGAGGTCATCGATGAGCACGACGCCGAGATCGTGGCAGCGCGCGTGCTGGAACAGATGCGTGCGCCGATCCACGTGGCCGGACAGGAATGCTTCGTCACCGCGTCGGTCGGTATCGCGCTGTTTCCTCGTGACGGCAGCAACGTTGCCGAGCTGATCCGCAATTCAGACGTGGCGATGTTCGCCGTCAAGGCGCAAGGCCGGAACGCCGCGACCGTTTACCGGCCTCAACTGGCAGGCAAAGGGCGCGAGAAGCTCGAACTCGAAAGCGCGCTGCACAAGGCCATCGAGCGCAACGAGCTGGTGCTGTATTACCAGCCGAAGATCGACGTGCGCGGTGCCCGCATGGTGGGTGTCGAGGCCTTGATGCGCTGGCAGCGTGGCAACACGCTCGTGCCGCCCGGAGAGTTCATTCCGCTGGCCGAAGAAAGCGGGCTGATCCGTCCGCTGAGCGAGTGGGCGATTCGAGAAGCGGCACGCCAGGCCCGGGTCTGGCTTGATGCCTTCGGCTTTGCCGACTCGATCGCGGTCAACTTGCCCAGCCGGATGTTCGACCGCGGCGATCTGGTCGAGATGATTCACGAGGCCGTCGTCACCAACGGGGTGCCACATCATTCGCTGGTGCTCGAGATCACCGAGAACTCGCTGATGAAGGATCTGCAAAGCGTGATTCCTTCACTGCACCGTCTCAACGAGATCGGCGTCGAGATCTCCATCGACGACTTCGGCACCGGTTACTCATCGCTGGCCTACCTGACCACCTTGCCGATCAGCGAGCTGAAGATCGACCGCGGCTTCATCCGCGATCTCGGCATGACGCCGCAGAGCTCTGCCGTCGTCACGGCCATCATTGCGCTGGCGCGGTCACTTGGGTTGCGCGTGGTGGCCGAGGGCGTCGAGAACCTGCGCCAGATGGAAGTGCTGCACCGACTCGGTTGTGGCGTGATGCAAGGTTTTCTGTTCAGCAAGCCCAAGCCGGCCGACGAGATTCAGGCGTGGTTGGAAGGCACTGTGCTGCCGCGAACCGCTTCCTGGATTGGTTTGGCGACCGACGAGGTCTCCAGCGATCCAGCGCGCAACATGACCCCAAGGCCGGTACGCACGCCTAACAACGCGAGCTGAGCGGATGGGCAACATGACACCGCCGACAAAGGGCGGCGCAACGGCGGAGGGGTCCACCGCGCCTGGAGCCGCCGCAGCAGCTGATGGCCATCCAACCCAACTGGCCAAGGCGGCCCTGCGGCGACTGGCCCAGGACAAGCTGGAGCCAACGCCGGACAACTACGCGCGCGCCTACCAGGCCGAGCAAGGCATGGCCCCCGCGGCAGGTGACTCGCTGGCCGGGTTGATCGAATCCATCGTCCGCGGCATCGAGCGTGGTGGCAAGCAGTGGACACTGGCACGCAAGAAGGACAGCCTGCAACGCGTGCTCAGTGGCAGCCGTGGCGATGCCAATCGCCTGCAGCAGCGCTTGCGCCAGCTGGTTGGTAGCTGGGAGACCGACAACCCGGGCGACGTTGCCGCAGCGCCGGAAGAGCCTGAAGACACGGCCGCAGCGGCTGACACCGCACCAGAAGCGGTGGTCAACGAGCCACCCGCCAGCGGCACGACCGTCGCTGACGAATCGGCCCGCACGCCGACCGACGCGCACCCCCGAGTTGTCGCTGCGCTCGGCCAGACGGTGGTGCGAGCACTGCCGGTGAAGGAAAGCCACGGCGACCTCGCTGCGGCCATCGCGCAGGCGGCGCAGCGCATTCAGAGCGTAGGCGCCAGCGATGAAGCAGCCAGTGAGGTCGAAGGGTTGTGCGAGAGGGCGGATTGGGTACTGCAGCACCGCGAGCATCTGTTCGATCAGATCAGCGGCCTGTGCATGGAGCTGACCGCCAGCCTGGCGGATCTGGCCGAGGACGACAGTTGGGCGCGTGGGCAATGTGACGCCATGCGCTTGACGGTCGAGGAAGGCCTGACCGCACGCGGCGTGAAGTCAGTCAACGAACTGCTGCGCGCAACCCGTGTGAAGCAGGCTGAGCTGCGTGGCGAGCGCGACAGTGCGCGTGATGCACTGAAGCAATTGATCAACCGCATGCTCAGCGAGCTTGATGAGCTGGGTTCACAGACAGGGCGCTTCCACGACAGCGTGGGGCGCTACGCCGATGTGATCGAGCGCGCCGACACCCTGGAAAGCCTGGCGGGTGCTGTGCGCGAGATGGTCGAGGAAAGCCGAACCGTGCAGGGCTTGGTCGACCAGACGCAGCGCCGGTTGCATGAGGAGCGCACGCGCGCCTCCGATTTGTCGCAGCGCGTTCATCAGCTCGAAGGCGAACTGCGTCGACTGTCCGATGAAGTCTCCACCGATCAGCTGACGCAGATCGCCAATCGCCGTGGCTTGCTTCAGGCGTTCGATCTGGAGTGCGCGCGGCTGCAGCGGCAGGCCGTCGACGATCCTTCTGGCGATTCAGCGCCGAGCCTGTCCATCGGGCTGCTGGACATCGACAACTTCAAGCGGCTGAACGACGATCTCGGGCACGCTGCGGGCGATCAGGCCTTGAAGTCGCTGGCGTCGACCGTGGCCAAGACCCTGCGGCCCACCGACGTCGTCGCACGTTACGGCGGTGAGGAATTCGTGGTGCTGCTGCCCGACACGCCCGTCGAGGAGGGGCAGCAGATCCTCACCCGATTGCAGCGCTCGTTGACCGGCGGGTTGTTCATGCACGAGAACAAGCAGGTGTTCGTGACCTTCTCGGCCGGGGTCACCGCCTTCCGATTGGGTGAGCGCATCGAAGAAGCGCTGGAGCGTGCCGACATCGCGCTGTACCAGGCCAAGCGGGCCGGCAAGAACCGCACGCTCATCGGCTAGACCCGGTCGGCTCGCGCGTCAGTCAGGCGCTCGGTTCGCCTTGGCCCGAAACCAGCAAAAACAGCCGAACGCCACTGCGGCGACCGTGCCAAGGACCGACCAGACGAGCGGCGATGCCGGATTCGGCATTCGACGGTCGGCCATCCAGGTTTCCATGATCGACATCAGCGCAATCACCATGATGCCGAGCGCGATGCTCGACTTCCGCTTGTAGTCGTCTTTCATGTCAGGCTCCGGCACCGCTCACGCCAAAAGAATACCAGCGCCCCATCTTCGGCGACACTTCGCACGCGGCGCGAGGCACACATCTTGCGCAACATCGCTGCTGCTTTTCGCGCGCCACCTCGACATCCAGGGACTGACTCTTTCCGATGGACACCTTCATCCAGCAGCTCATCAACGGGTTGGTGCTCGGCAGCGTGTACGCGCTGATTGCGCTGGGCTACACGATGGTCTACGGGATCATCAACCTGATCAACTTTGCGCATGGCGAAGTGCTGATGGTGGGTGCCTTGACCAGCTGGACCGTGGTCACTGCGCTTGCCGACAGCGGCCTGCCAGGATGGTTGTTGATGCTGATCTCGCTGGTCGCAGCCATCGCGGTGTGCACGGTGCTGAATTTCACCATCGAGAAGATCGCATACCGCCCTCTGCGCAACGCGCCGCGCCTGGCGCCGCTGATCACGGCCATGGGCGTGAGCCTCTTGCTGCAGACGCTGGCGCTGATCATCTGGAAGCCGAACCCGAAGCCTTATCCGATCCTCTTGCCTGCCGAGCCGTTCCACATCGGTGGCGCCGTGATCAACACCACCCAGATCCTGATCCTGGTCGTCACCGCGCTGACGCTGGTGGCGCTGATGTTCCTGGTCCACCGCACAAAGCTGGGTCGTGCGATGCGCGCTACTGCCGAAAATCCGCGCGTGGCCGCCTTGATGGGGGTGAAGCCAGACGTCATCATCTCGGCGACCTTCGTGATCGGCGCAGCGCTCGCGGCCTTGGCGGGTGTGATGTACGCCGCCAACTACGGCTCGGTGCAGCACAGCATGGGCTTTCTGCCCGGGCTGAAGGCCTTTACCGCCGCGGTGCTAGGCGGCATTGGTAACCTGGCCGGCGCGATGCTTGGGGGTGTGTTGCTGGGATTGATCGAGGCGATGGGGGCTGGCTACATCGGCGTGGTGACGGGAGGCGTTCTGGGCAGCCAGTACCAGGACATCTTCGCCTTCATCGTGCTGATCGCGGTGCTGACGCTGCGGCCACAGGGCCTGCTGGGCGAGCGGGTGGCCGACCGTGCCTGAGGACCTTCGCTTGACCGACTCGCGCCCGTCCCGCTCCAAGCTCGGTGTCTTTCTGCTGGCCGCGGTTGCCCTGCTGGTCCTGCCGCTGATCGCGCAGCAGTTCGGCAACGCCTGGGTGCGCATCATCGACACCGCGCTGCTCTACGTGTTGCTGGCCCTGGGGCTGAACATCGTGGTGGGGTATGCCGGTCTGCTCGATCTGGGCTACGTTGCCTTCTACGCGGTCGGTGCCTATCTGCTGGCCTTGGTCGCCAGCCCGCATTTGACCGAGCACTTTCCCGCCATCGCAGCGATGTTTCCAAACGGCCTCCATGCGCCGATCTGGCTGGTGTTGCCGGTGGGCGCGGCCCTGGCGGGGTTGCTGGGGCTGCTGCTCGGTGCGCCGACGCTGAAACTGCGTGGCGACTATCTGGCCATCGTCACCCTCGGCTTCGGCGAGATCATTCGCGTCTTCCTGACCAACCTGGAGCAGCCCTACAACATCACCAACGGTCCGCGCGGGATCGGTCAGATCGACTCGCTTTCGTTGTTCGGTTGGGATCTGGCAAAGAAGTGGGACTTGTTCGGGCTCAGTATTCCGTCGGTGACCAACCATTACTACCTGTTCTTGGGGCTCGTCATCGTGGGTGTGGTGGTCTGCTACCGGCTGGAGCGCAGCCGCATTGGTCGCGCCTGGATGGCGATCCGCGAGGACGAAATCGCGGCCAAGGCCATGGGCATCAACACCCGCAATCTGAAGCTGCTGGCCTTCGGCATCGGTGCCACCTTCGGGGGTGTCGCTGGGGCGCTGTTCGCCAGCTTCCAGGGCTTTGTTTCGCCGGAGTCGTTTTCGCTGCACGAGTCGGTGCTGATCGTCGCGATGGTCGTGTTGGGCGGTCTGGGCCACATCCCTGGCGTCGTGATCGGCGCGCTGCTGCTGGCGGCGCTGCCGGAGGTGCTGCGTTATGTCGCGGGCCCCTTGCAGGCCATGACGGGTGGCCGGCTCGATGCGTCCATCCTGCGTCAGTTGCTGATTGCGCTGGCGATGATCGGCATCATGCTCGCACGCCCTCGAGGGCTGTGGCCTGCGCCCGAGCATGGCCGCTCAGCCTCTTCCCAGGCTGCACGTTCGCCATGAGCCCGGCGCTGCTGAACGTGTCCGGGGTGTCCAAGCGCTTCGGTGGATTGCAGGCGCTGTCGGGTGTGGCCGTCTCGATCGAACGGGGCATGGTCTACGGCCTGATTGGGCCGAATGGGGCGGGCAAGACCACGTTCTTCAACGTGATCACCGGTCTGTACCCCGCGGATGCGGGCCATTTCGAGCTGGCTGGGCAGCCTTACCGGCCGAGTTCGGTGCATCAGGTTGCGAAGGCGGGCATTGCTCGCACGTTCCAGAACATCCGGTTGTTCGCTGACATGACAGCGCTTGAGAATGTGATGGTCGGTCGTCATGTCCGCACGCGGTCCGGGCTGGTCGGTGCGGTGTTCCGCACGGCCTCGTTCAGGGCCGAGGAAGCTGCGATCGCACACCGTGCCCAAGAACTGCTGGACTATGTGGGCATCGGTGCCTACGCCGATTTCAAGGCCCGCACCCTGAGCTACGGAGACCAGCGCCGGCTGGAGATTGCGCGGGCCTTGGCAACAGACCCGCAGTTGATTGCGCTCGACGAGCCCGCCGCCGGCATGAACGCGACCGAGAAGCTGGTGTTGCGTGAGCTGATCGACCGCATCCGCAACGACGGTCGCACCATCCTGCTGATCGAGCACGACGTGAAGCTGGTGATGGGCCTGTGTGATCGAGTGACCGTGCTCGACTACGGCAAGGCGATTGCCGTGGGCACGCCCGCTGAGGTTCAGCGCAATGAGAAAGTGATCGAAGCCTATCTGGGCGTTGCCCATCAGGCTGGCTGATGCGATGAACGCCCCGTTGCTCAAGGTCAGTGGATTGAAGGTGGCCTACGGTGGCATCCAGGCCATCAAGGGCATCAGCTTCGAGGTGCAGCCGGGTGAACTGGTCAGCCTGATCGGGGCCAACGGTGCCGGCAAGACCACGACGCTGAAAGCGCTCACCGGTTTGCAGCCAGTGTCCGCTGGCGAGATTGAATTCATGGGCGTGCCGATCCAGCGGCAGGGTGCCTGGGATCTGGTGCGCCAGGGTCTGGTGATGGTGCCCGAGGGCCGCGGCACCTTCACCCGGATGACCATTCACGAGAACCTGCTGATGGGTGCGTACATCCGCGACGACCAGGACATTGCTGCCGACATCGACCGTGTGTTCGACATCTTTCCGCGGCTGAAGGAACGCAGCAACCAGCTGGCCGGCACGATGAGCGGCGGCGAGCAGCAGATGTTGGCCATGGGCCGCGCGCTCATGGCCAGACCCAAGTTGCTGCTGTTGGACGAGCCTTCGATGGGCCTGTCGCCGATCATGGTCGACAAGATCTTCGAGGTGGTCGGCGACATCCATCGCCAGGGTGTGACGGTGCTGCTGGTCGAGCAGAACGCCAGCCGCGCGCTGCAGCTGGCCAGCCGCGGCTATGTGCTGGAGTCGGGCGAGGTCACGATGAGCGGTGACGCGAAGGCGCTGCTGAGCGATCCGAAGGTGAGGGCGGCTTATCTGGGGGAGTGAGCGGGCCAAGTTTGCGAGGCGGGCTGAACCGCCCCGAGTACGCGCGGCGACCGGCTGCGCTCATGTCCCCCGGGCCGGAAAAGCCCGGCCCTCCTCCTTTACTTCGCTCCGCCGGTCCCCGCACGCAGGTGGCCACTCGCGACCTACCCACCACTACGTTGGCCTTCGACCAGAGCGTGTTAGGCCTTGCCTTCTCACACTTGAGGCAGCAGGCCCGCGTGCCAGACGACGAACGCGCCGACGTTGAGCACCACCGTGAACCAGAAAACGGTGACGAAGCTCGGTTTCGACGACTTGTGGCGCAGCAACTGCTGCGCGAGAAGCGCGCCAGGCCAGCCGCCAGCAAGACCGAGAAGATGGAGAGTGCTCTCTTGGGTTCTCCAGTTACCGCGGACTGCAGCGGACTTGTCGAAGGCGTATGCGAACAAGGTAACGACACTCGCAATGAAGTAGCCAAGAAAGATGACCGGTTTGACGCCCCAGGTCTGTGACACGTAGTAGCAAACACCGACGAACGCTGGGATTGCCAATATCCGGGGCATCGTCCACTGCGCCGGTGACTCCGCTCGCTTCTGGCGTGAAGGTCTGCCTCGCATCGGGTACTGAACCGAATGTGCTCGCTTCTTGCCGTTGGAACCTAATTCGACTTCGAAAGTAAGCGCCTGACCGACCTGTGGGCGGCTTGAGCCGCCGGGAAACGCCTTGATGTGTACGAAGATTTCCTGGCCGCCTTGCGCCGGCTCTATAAACCCGAAGCCACGCTCGTCGTTCCAAGATTTGAGGTTGCCGTCGAGTCGCATAGGTGGTTCTTGCGTCGGATTAACCGCTGCCGAAGTCCAATTTTCGGCGCGCAACAGTGCTGCGCATCCGAAGCCGTCAGCGCGCGGCCGAAGTCACCCGATCCGCCGCGCTGTAGAACGCATCCGAATAGAACTCGTCGGGCGGCAATCCGCAGCGTTCGGTGAAGTCGCGCTGTGCGGACTCCACCATCACGGGAGCGCCGCAGGCATAAACCTGATGGCCCGACAGATCGGGGATGTCGGCCATCACGGCCTGGTGCACGAAGCCGGTCCGGCCCGTCCACTCGTCGCTGGCCAACGCGTCGGACAGCACCGGCACGTAACGCAGTGACGGAATGTTGGACGCGGCTTCCAGCGCCCAGTCGTGTAAGTAGAGGTCAGCGCGGGTGCGGCATCCCCAGTACAGCGTGACGGGGCACGTGCTGCCCTTGAATTGAATTTGCTCGACGATCGCCTTGATGGGTGCGAAGCCTGTGCCTGATGCCAGAAGCACGATGGGCTTGGGCGATTCCTCGCGCAGGAAAAAACTGCCGAAGGGTCCTTCAAGGCGAAGAATGTCCTTGGCCTTCAGCGTGCCGAACACCTGGTCGCTGAACACGCCGCCGAGCAGGTGGCGGATGTGCAATTCGATCCAGGGCTTGTCGCCTTGGGTGTGCGGCGCGTTGGCCATCGAGTAGCTGCGCCGCGTGCCGTCGCGCAGGAGTACATCGATGTACTGGCCCGCGTGGTAGCGCAGCGCCTCATTGGCCGGCAGTTGCAGCTTGACGAGGGCGACATCGGGCGCCGGCCTGTCGATGCTGATGACCCGCGCAGGCATCTTGCGCACCGGCATGTCATCGGCACCGACGACAGTGCGGGCTTCCAGCACCACGTCGGTCTGAGGGGCGGCGCAGCAGGTGAGGGTGTAGCCGGCTTCTTCTTCCGCAAGGCTCAAGGCCTGCAGCTGGTGCGCGCCGTGGATCACTCGGCCTTCAAGCAGCTTGCATTTGCACGATCCGCAGGCGCCGTCGCGGCAGCCATACGGCAGACCGATGCCCTGGCGGATGGCGGCGGCGAGGATGGCCTCGTCGCGACCCACGGAAAAACTGCGGCCGCTCGGCTGCAAGGTGACGGTGATGCTCATGGTGAAACCGATGCCGTGTCGAGAAACGTAAACTGATCCGCGATTTTGCCCGCCCTCTATGCCATTCTTGGGTCAACGCCGTGCTGCCTTCCACCTTCAAGCGTCCTGTCCTGTTGATCGTGGGTTGCGGCGACGTGGGCATGCGTGTGCTGCGCATTCTGAAAGGCCGCTACCGCCTGCTGGCGCTGACCTCGACGCCAGCACGTGCTGAAGCCCTGCGCACCGCCGGCGCGGTGCCGTTGATCGGCAACCTCGACGATCCGGCCACGCTCTCGCGGCTGGCGGGGCTGGCCGATGCGGTGCTCCACCTGGCGCCGCCACCACTGCAAGGCACGATCGATCCGCGCACCCGGCATCTGCTCGATGCGCTGGCCCGCAAGGGCCGGGTGCGTTGCCTGGTGTATGGCAGTACCAGCGGCGTTTATGGCAACTGCGGCGGTGCCCGCTTCGACGAAACGCGCGCGGTGAATCCGGGTACGGATCGCGCCAGACGACGGGTCGACGCAGAGTCTCGGATTCGCTGGTTCGGCCGTGCACATGGCGTTCGGGTCGCGATCCTGCGCATCCCAGGCATCTACGCCATCGGCCGCGACGGTGGCCACCCGCGCGAGCGCCTGCTGCGCGGCACGGCCGTACTGAGGGCAGATGACGATGTGTACACCAATCACATCCACGCTGACGATCTGGCGCGTGCCTGCGTGGCCGCATTGACGCGTGCTCTGCCGCAGCGGGTGATCCATGCCAGCGACGACACCGACCTGACGATGGGCGACTACTTCGACCTCGCCGCTGACCTGTGCGGCCTGCCGCGTCCGCCACGGATCTCGCGGGCCGAGGCGCAGGAACGTCTGTCGCCGATGTTGCTGAGCTTCATGAGCGAATCGCGCCGGCTCGACAACCAGCGGCTCAAGCGCGAGTTGCGCCTTGCGCTGCGTTACCCGACGGTGAAGGATGGCTTGTGAACGTGCCGCCCTTGAACTGCCGAACCGCTCAGCGCCGTCTGCTGAACGGCGGTTGCCCGCGCCAATAGCGAAACATCAGGAAGCCGCCCAGCATGCCGCCGAGGTGGGCGAAGTGAGCCACGCCCGAGGCCGTTCCGGTCACGCCCAGCAGCAGCTCCAGGCCACCATACAAGGCGACGAACACCTTGGCCTTCATCGGGATCGGCGGGAACAGCGGGATGATGGTGCGGTCCGGGAACATCATGCCGAACGCCAGCAGCAAACCGAACAAGCCGCCTGACGCTCCGACCGTTGGATAGGTTGAACCCAGCAGTCCGGTGACCAGCAACTGAGCACCCGCTGCCGCCAGCACACTGGCGAAGTAGAACTGGATGAAGCGCTTCGGTCCCCAGACCCGCTCCAGCTCCGCGCCGAACATCCACAGGCCCAACATGTTGAAGAACAAGTGGCCGATGCCGCCGTGCAGAAATGCGTAGCTGACGATCTGCCACGGCAGAAAGCCATGACCCAAGGGCCAAAGCGCCAGCAAACGGGTGAACCACGGACCGAGGAAGCTGTCGATGCAGAACGCAGCCACATTGATCAACAACAGGGCTTGGGTGATGGGGGGCATTGGGGGCATGCGCGGGATCCGTGGCTTTGAGATGCGGCACTCTTTCGAAAGCAGAGCGTAACCGCAGTTGACGGCTCCTCGCGGAAGGCCGGTGTGTTGCGCGGTCTCGGCGGCTCAGCGTAGGCCTGTGGAATAATTGAGGCTTGCGTTGGGCCTCTGTGGCGGAATTGGTAGACGCGCCGGACTCAAAATCCGGTTCTTCACGGAGTGTCGGTTCGATTCCGACCGGAGGCACCACCCGAGTTCTTGTGTTTGACGATGCGGTGCAACGCCGCATGAATCGTGGCAGACCGCTCGCACTACCGTTTCGGGTTTGCATGTCCAAACAGCAGCCGATCTACCCCTCGCTCGAAGACCTGATCGGTAATACGCCGCTGGTGCGGCTGAAGCATCTGCCCGGCGCCGATGCCGCGCGCCGCGGCAATGTGATCCTGGGCAAGCTCGAGGGCAACAATCCGGGCGGGTCGGTGAAAGACCGCGCAGCCATCAGCATGATCCGCCGCGCCGAAGAGCGCGGCGACATCCATCCTGGCGACACCTTGATCGAAGCCACCTCGGGCAACACCGGCATTGCGTTGGCAATGGCTGCGGCCATCCGTGGCTACAAGATGCTGCTGATCATGCCGGAGGACCTGTCGATCGAGCGTGCGCAGACGATGCGCGCCTTCGGCGCTGAGTTGATGCTGACACCGCGATCCGGCGGCATGGAGCACGCGCGTGACCTCGCTGATCAGTTGCAGCGCGACGGCAAGGGCGTGGTGCTCGATCAGTTCGCCAATGCCGACAACCCGCGCGTGCATTACGAAACTACCGGTCCCGAGATCTGGCGCGACACCGCGGGGCGGATCACTCACTTCGTCAGTGCCATGGGCACGACCGGCACGATCACCGGTGTCTCGCGTTACTTGAAAGAGGTGAATCCAGCGGTGCGCATCATTGGCGCGCAACCGAGCGAGGGCTCACGCATCCCAGGCATCCGCAAATGGCCTGCAGCCTACCTGCCGAAAATCTACGACCCGACGCACATCGACGAGACCGCGTCGGTCAGCCAGACCGATGCCGAGGAGATGGCTCGCCGCCTGGCGCGCGAGGAGGGCATCTTCGCCGGCATTTCTGCGGCAGGCGCCTGCTGGGTCGCGCTGGAGTTGGCGAAGACGGTCGAGAACGCGACCATCGTGTTCATCGTCTGCGACCGGGGTGATCGCTACCTGTCGACCGGCGTCTTTCCGGCCTGAAATCTAGAATTGCTGCCGCACAGCGGAGTACGCGCACCCATGATCCTGATCCACAAAGAAGTCGACGCCCGTGGGATGAACTGTCCGCTGCCGATCCTGAAAGCCAAGAAGGCGCTGGCCGACATGGCCAGTGGGGACGTGCTGAAGGTGGTGTCCACCGACCCGGGTTCGATGCGTGACTTCCAGGCGTTCTCGAAGCAGACCGGCAACGATCTGATTGAGCAGTCCACTGTGGCGGACGAATTCATCCACCTGCTGCGCCGACGCTGAGGTCGGCCGCCCCGCTCAGAGTGCGAGCGTCTTCAGGTAGCTGCGGAAACCCGGCCCGAGCTGCGGGTGCATCAGTGCCAGCTCGACGTTGGCTTCCAGGAAGCCCTCTTTGCTGCCGCAGTCGTAGCGACGGCCTTCATAGCGGAAAGCGAACACCTTCTCGCGACGCATCAGCGCGGCGATGCCGTCGGTCAGCTGGATTTCTCCACCCACGCCGCGCGGCTGCGCAGCGATCTCCTTGAAGATGCCCGGCGTCAGGATGTAGCGGCCAGCCACCCCCAGGCGGGACGGCGCGTCTTCTGGCGCCGGCTTTTCGACGATGTGGGTCATGTCCATCATCCGGTCGTTGACCGGGGTGCCAGCCACCATGCCGTAGCGGCGCGTCTGGTCGTCAGGCACCTCCTGCACCGCGATGATCGAGGCCTGCCAGTCGGCGAAGCGGTCCACCATTTGTTTCAGGACCGGTGGCGTGCCGACCATCAGATCGTCTGCCAGCAACACTGCAAAAGGCTCATTCACCACCACGCACTGCGCGCACAGCACCGCGTGGCCCAGGCCCAGAGCCTTGGGCTGGCGGATGTAGATGCACTCCATGTCGTCGGGCTTGATCGAGTGCACCAGGGCCAGCAGTTCTTTCTTGCCTGCGGCTTCGAGCTCGGCTTCCAGCTCGTAGGCGGTGTCGAAATGATCGGGAATGGCGCGCTTGTTGCGGCCGTTGACGAAGATCATCTGGCGAATGCCGGCAGCGTAAGCCTCTTCGACCGCGTACTGGATCAGCGGCTTGTCGACCACGGGCAGCATTTCCTTCGGCTGCGCCTTGGTCGCAGGCAGAAAACGCGTTCCGAGGCCGGCCACAGGGAATATCGCTTTGTTGATCTTCATCGTCACACTCCAGGCGGTGGGTTCATGGCTTCAACCCATTCTCACACGCAAAAAAGACGCACGTTCGTGAAACGCGCGCTCAGCTGATCGCTCGATTCGGTGCGATATCACGCCTCAAGTCGGAGCCGACAACCGCTGTGCCTGGGCCTGCAGGCGAGCGCGCGTGGCGGTGTATTCGGCGATGCGCGCCTGCTCTTGAGCCACGACGGCAGCCGGCGCACGGGCCACGAAGCTCTCGTTCGCGAGCTTCGCGCTGCCCTTGGCGATCTCACCATCGAGCCGCGTGATCTCCTTGCGCAGGCGCTCCGTTTCGGCCGCCACGTCGATCTCGACGTGCAGCGCGAGCCGCGTGCCGCCAAACTCGACGACCGGTGCGTTCAGCGTCGCCTGCGCGTAGGCGGCTTCCTCGGTATGAACCTGCACCTCTGACACCTTGGCCAGCACCTTCAGCAACGGCGTCGCTGCTTGCACGAAGCCTGTGTCGCCCAATGCCAGCAGCGGCACCCGCTTGTCGGGTGACAGGCTCATCTCGCTGCGCAAGCGGCGGCAGGCGCCGACCATCCCCTTGAGCTGCGCGACCCAGGCGTCGGCTGCGGCATCGATGCGTTCGAGCTGCGCTTTGGGGTAGGGCGCTGTCACCAGGCTGTCGGCCGAACCTGCCACCTTGCGCCCGGCCACCACGGCCACCCGCTCCCACAGTTCGGCTGTGATGAATGGCGTGATCGGGTGCAGCAAACGCAGCACGGTCTCAAGTACGCGAATCAGCGTGCGGCGCGTGGCCCGCTGCGCCGGCTCGTCGCCGGTCTGGATCTGCACCTTCGCGATCTCCAGGTACCAGTCGCAGTACTCGTCCCACACAAACGAATAGATCGCGTTGGCGACGTTGTCGAGCCGGTAGTCGGCAAAGCCTTGCTCGACGGCGGCTTCCACGCGCTGCAGCTCGCTGGTGATCCAGCGGTCGGCCTGCGAGAAACGCAGATAGCCGTGGGCCGACCCGCCCGGCGCGCACTGGGCTTTGGTGTGCTCTGCGAGGCCGCAATCCTGGCCTTCGCAGTTCATCAGAACAAAGCGCGTGGCGTTCCAGAGCTTGTTGCAGAAATTGCGGTAGCCCTCGCAGCGCTTCGAGTCGAAGTTGATGCTGCGGCCCAGACTGGCGAGTGAGGCGAAGGTGAAGCGCAGCGCATCGGCACCAAAGGCCGGAATGCCCTCCGGGAACTCCTTCTCGGTGTCCTTGCGCACGCGTGGCGCGGTCTCGGGCTTGCGCAGACCGACGGTGCGCTTGTCGAGCAAGGGCGCCAGCGAGATGCCGTCGATCAGGTCCACCGGATCGAGCACATTGCCTTCGGACTTGCTCATCTTCTTGCCCTGCGCATCGCGCACCAGGCCGTGGATGTAGACGTGGTGGAACGGTACCTTGCCGGTGAAATGCGTCGTCATCATGATCATCCGGGCGACCCAGAAAAAGATGATGTCGTAGCCCGTGACCAGCACGCTCGACGGCAGGAACAGGTCGAGTTCCTTGGTCTTCGCCGGCCAGCCCAGCGACGAGAACGGCACCATCGCCGACGAGTACCAGGTGTCGAGCACATCTTCGTCGCGCTTCAGATCTCCGGTGTAACCAGCCGCCGCGGCCTTCGCGCGGGCCTCGTCTTCGTTGATGGCGACGAACAGCTCGCCGTTCGTGCCGTACCACGCGGGAATCTGATGCCCCCACCAGAGCTGGCGTGAGATGCACCAGTCGGTGATGTTCTTCATCCACTGGTCGTAGGTGTTGACCCAGTTCTCAGGCACGAACTTGACCTCGCCACCGGCGACTGCGTCGATCGCCTTCTGCGCGATGCTTTTTCCGTCCGGCCCGTTCTTTGTCATTGCGACGAACCACTGGTCCGTCAGCATCGGCTCGATGACCTGCCCGGTGCGCGCGCAGCGGGGCACCATCAGCTTGTGCTTTTTCACCTCGACCAGGAAGCCTTGTGCCTCCAGGTCGGCCACCACACGCTTGCGTGCCACGAAGCGGTCCAAGCCTTGATAGGCCACTGGTGCGTTTTCGTTGACCGCCGCATCCAGCGTCAGCACGCCGATGATCGGCAGGCCGTGTCGCTGGCCGACAGCGTAGTCGTTCACGTCATGCGCCGGCGTCACCTTGACGACGCCGGTACCGAAGGCGCGATCGACGTAATCGTCGGCGATCACGGGAATCGTGCGCCCGCACAGCGGCAGCGTGACGCGTTGGCCGACGAAGGCGGCATAGCGCTCGTCGTCAGGATGCACCATCACCGCGACGTCGCCCAACATCGTCTCGGGCCGTGTGGTGGCCACCACCAAGTCGCCCGTGCCATCCTCCAGCGGATAGCGGATCAACCACAGCGAGCCGTCTTCCTCCTCGCTCTCGACTTCGAGGTCCGACACCGCCGACTTCAGCACCGGGTCCCAGTTGACCAGCCGCTTGCCGCGGTAGATCAGGCCTTGCTCGTAGAGCTGAACAAACGTCGAGGTGACGACGGTGGACAGCTTGTCGTCCATCGTGAAGTACTCGTGCGGCCAGCTGACGCTGTCGCCCATGCGGCGCATCTGGCGGGTGATGGTCGAGCCCGACTGCTGCTTCCAGTCCCACACGCGAGCGACGAAATTGGCGCGACCCAGGTCGTGGCGGTTCAGGCCTTGCTCCTGCAACTGACGCTCGACGACGATCTGCGTGGCGATGCCGGCATGGTCGGTGCCCGGCACCCACAGCGTGTTGAAGCCGCGCATCCTGTGGTAGCGCGTCAGCGAGTCCATGATCGTCTGATTGAACGCATGGCCCATGTGCAGCGTGCCGGTGACGTTAGGCGGTGGCAGCTGGATCGAAAACGAAGGCTTGGCAGCGTCGAGCGTGGGTTCGTAGACGCCGCTTTGCTCCCACAGCGGGCCCCAATGGGCCTCGATGGCGGCGGGTTCGAAGGACTTGGCCAGTTCGGTCATGGGGACACCGGGTTGGGCGCCGCTGAAAAGCGCGCCGCAGAGCAGCAAAAGGGAGGCCGAATTGTAGGAGGGCGGCTTCTAGAATCGTTTGATGTCCAGTCCCTCTGAAAGTCCGAGCATTGCGCCTCACGACGACCCGTCGATCCCGTTGTTCGAGGAAGACGAGCCCTCTGGCGCCTCCGCCACAGTCACAGAGGGAATCGACAGCGCTCCTGGCCTGCGGGTGCCTTCTTCGGACAACCTGCTGCGCGGACTCAACCCTGAACAGCTCGCAGCCGTCACGCTGCCTGCGCTGCCGTCGTTGATCCTGGCCGGCGCCGGCTCCGGCAAGACCCGCGTGCTGACGACGCGCATCGCCTGGCTGATCCAGTCCGGCCAGCTCTCGCCCGGCGGCGTGATGGCGGTGACCTTCACCAACAAGGCCGCGAAGGAGATGCTGACGCGGCTGAGTGCGATGTTGCCGGTGCCGGTGCGCGGCATGTGGGTCGGCACCTTCCACGGCCTGTGCAACCGCTTCCTGCGCGCGCACTGGAAGCTGGCGGCGTTGCCGCAAGGCTTCCAGATCCTCGATTCGTCCGACCAGCTGTCGGCCGTCAAGCGCGTCATCAAGGCGATGAAACTTGACGAAGAGCGCTTCGTGCCGAAGACCACCACCTGGTTCATCGCCGGGCAGAAAGAGGAAGGCCTGCGCCCGAAGGACGTCGAGGTGCGCGACGAGCAGGGCAGCGTGCTGGTGCAGGTTTATCAGGCTTACGAGGAACAATGCCAGCGCGAAGGCGTCGTGGATTTCGCCGAGCTGATGTTGCGCACCTACGAGCTGATGCGCGACAACGCGAGCTTGCGCGAGCACTACCAGCGCCGCTTTCGCCACATCCTGGTCGACGAGTTCCAGGACACGAACCGGCTGCAATACGCCTGGCTGAAGATGTTCGCCGGCCCGCCCGGACCGAACGGCACGGCGGTGCTCGCGGTCGGCGACGACGACCAGAGCATCTATGCCTTCCGCGGCGCACAGGTCGGCAACATGGCCGACTTCGAGCGCGAGTTCAAGGTGCAGCAGGTCATCAAGCTGGAGCGCAACTACCGCAGCTACGGACACATCCTCGATGCGGCCAACGAGCTGATCTCGCGCAACTCGCGCCGCCTCGGCAAGAACCTGCGCACCGAAGCTGGCCCGGGCGAACAGGTGCGTGTGTTCGAGGCCACCAGCGATTTCGCCGAAGCGCAGTGGTTCATCGAAGAGGCGCAGCAACTGCACCGCGACGGCACCCCGCGCCGCGATATTGCGCTGCTGTACCGCAGCAATGCGCAAAGCCGGGTGCTGGAGAGCGCACTGTTCAACGCGAGCATTCCGTACAAGGTCTACGGCGGACTGCGCTTCTTCGAGCGTGCCGAGGTCAAGCACGCGCTGAGTTATCTGCGGCTGATCGAGAACCCGAACGACGACACCAGCTTTCTGCGCGTCGTCAACTTTCCGACCCGCGGCATCGGAGCGCGCACCATTGAGCTGCTGCAGGACGCAGCCCGCGCCAGCGGCCGCAGCCTCTACCAAAGCGTTGGTGCGGTGGCCGGCAAGGGCGGTGGCAATGTGCAGGCCTTCGTCGCGAAGGTCGATGCGATGCGCGAAGCCACGCGGGGGCTGACGCTGCGCGAGATCATCGAGCACATGCTGAAAGCCTCTGGTCTGGTCGATTTCTACCGCACCGACAAGGAAGGCCAGGATCGGCTGGAGAATCTGGACGAACTGGTCAACGCTGCCGAGGCCTTCGTCACTCAGGAGGGTTTCGGCAAGGACGCGGTGGCGCTGCCGGTCGACGAGTTCGGCTCGCCTTTGCCGTTGGCGACCGATGCCGAGTTGACGAAGGTGCTGTCTGGCCTGGGCGTCGCGGCGGCAGCCGGCCCAGCCGAATCGACGGAGTCGAGCGGTGGCATCGCCTCACTGATCACCACGCCCGACGCCGAAACCGGCGAAATCATGTCGCCACTGGCTGCCTTCCTGACGCACGCGTCGCTTGAAGCCGGCGACAACCAGGCGCAAGCCGGGCAGGACGCAATCCAGCTGATGACGGTGCATGCGGCCAAGGGGCTGGAGTTCGATGCGGTGTTCATCACCGGCCTGGAAGAAGGCCTGTTCCCGCACGAAAACAGCGTGCCCGACCTCGACGGTCTGGAAGAAGAGCGGCGGCTGATGTACGTGGCGATCACCCGCGCCCGCAAGCGGCTTTACCTGAGCTGCAGCCAGACCCGCATGCTGCACGGCCAGACCCGCTACAACATCAAGAGCCGCTTCTTCGATGAGCTGCCCGAAGCGTCGCTGAAGTGGATCACCCCGCGCAACCAGGCCTTCGGCTCGGGGTTTGCGCGCGATTACCAGTCGGCGTGGGCGCGAGGCTCGGGGCTGGGTTCGATCGTCGGGGCAGGGCGTGTCGAAACCGCCGCGTCGTCAGTGATCCCGAAAGCACCGTCACACGGCCTGAAGTCCGGCCAGAGCGTGTTCCACACCAAGTTCGGCGAGGGCGTGATCGTCACGCTGGAGGGCAGCGGTGACGACGCCCGAGCTCAGGTTAACTTCGGTCGCCACGGAATGAAGTGGCTGGCGCTGTCTGTGGCGAAGTTGACGCCCATCAATTGAAGGGTTTGTTAGGTGTTTGTCGCTGCCGAGGGCATGGGGTGACCGGCTCCGCTCATGTCCCCCAGGCCGGTTCGCCATCCAAACGCTTCGGCAAAGACGGTTCCGGCCTTCCTCCTTTACTTCGCTGCGCCGGTCACCCCACGCCCTCGACAGCCGGCACCGTTGTCGAATGTGGAGGAATGCAAATCCCCTCTGGCCGATTCGGTGGCAGTTGGAGCGCTGCGGTGGGCCGCTGTGTGGAGTGAAGTAAAGGAGGAGGGCCGACGGCGCTTCAGCCGAAGGGAACGGCCAGTGAACCGGCCCGGGGGACATGAACGCAACACAGCGGCCCACCGCAGCGCTCTCGCACTGACCTCAGCGAGGTCGACATGTTCGAATGCAGTCGGGCATCAGCGCAGTAAGGGCTTCAACGTCGGCCACACATTCGCCAGCATCGTCGGTTGCCCGACCTCCGCCACATGGATGCGGTCGGCCTGGTACTGTGAATCGGCGACGCCGGCCATCAAGAACGGCACCAGCGCAGCGCTTTCGTCCTTCGCCACAGTGACGAACATCGCGGCCAGTTCATCGTTGTAGCGTCGGCCGTAGTTGGGCGGGATCTGCACGCCAACCACCATCACCTTGGCCCCGGCCGCCTTGGCAGCCTGTGCCATCTGCTGCAGGTTGTCCAGGCTGCCCTTCAGGGGCAGGCCGCGCAAGCCATCGTTGCCGCCAAGTTCCAGGATCACATGCGTCGGGCGATGCCTGGCGAGCAAGGCGGGCAGCCGCGACAAGCCTCCCGCGGTGGTGTCGCCGCTGACGCTTGCGTTGACCACCCGCGCATCGATTTTTTCGCTGACGAGCTTGCGCTCCAGAAGGGCCACCCAGCCACTGCCGCGCTTGAGGCCGTATTCGGCCGAGAGGCTGTCGCCCACCACCAGCACCGTGTTGCGGGGGCTGTTCCCGCCGCTGGCGGCGTGGGCCAGCGCAGCCACCGGCATTTGCGACCAGGCCTGTACGCCGACAGTGACCAGGCCGAGCAGCGCGGTACAGTGGGCCAGTCGATGCAACCAATTCCTGCGGACGGGGTCGACCTGCGTCGCTGCAGAAGCTGGCGGTGGCGCACCACAGGCTGTCTGTTTCATTGCTGTCAGTTGTTTCCAGTCTTTCATGTCCGATCCCATCATTGCTGTCGATCACATTTCCAAGCAAGTGCCTGATCCGGGTGGTCCTTTGACCATCCTGCACGACATCAGTTTCACGCTCGCTCGACAGCAATCGGCAGCCATCGTCGGCGCTTCGGGGTCGGGCAAGAGCACGCTGTTGTCGATCATCGCGGGGTTGGACACGCCCACGACGGGCAGCGTTCGCCTGGCGGGCACCGATTTGTTCAGTCTGGACGAGGATGCCCGCGCGGCAGTCCGGGCAGCCCACGTCGGTTTCGTCTTCCAGAGCTTCCAGCTGCTGGGCAACCTGAACGCGATCGAAAACGTGATGCTGCCGCTGGAACTACAAGGTCGCAGTGATGCCCGGGTGCGGGCCACCGAGATGCTGGGACGGGTGGGCCTGGGTGACCGGTTGCGGCACTACCCGAAAGTGCTGTCCGGCGGTGAGCAGCAGCGAGTGGCGCTGGCACGTGCTTTTGTGGTTCAGCCCGCGGTGCTGCTGGCCGACGAGCCCACCGGCAGCCTGGATTTCGCCACCGGCGAGCGGGTGATGGAACTGATGTTCGAGCTGAATCGCGAGACCGGCACGACACTGGTGCTGGTCACCCACGACCGGACCGTGGCCGCCCGCTGCGACCGGCAACTGCGCATCGATGCAGGTCGGGTCGAACTGGACCCGGCGCTCGTTTGACCGCGCGCTTGCCGTGCGTCAGTTGGTGAACTTGTAGTCCGTCTTGTACTTGGCGCGGATGTCGTCGCGGAATTTCGCGATCTTCAACTGACCGAGTTTCTGCTCGATCTGCGGCCGCACTTCGGCGAGGGAAGGCGCCTGCGCCGCGCGGGTGTCTTCGAGGCGGATGATGTGCCAGCCGAACTGAGACTTCACTGGCTGCTCGGTCATCTCGCCCTTCTGGAGCTTGACCATCGCCTGGCCGAATTCGGGGACGTAGACGCTCGGGCTGGCGAAATCGAGATCGCCACCGTTCTCGCCCGAGCCGGTGTCTTTTGAATCCTTCTTGGCCACGTCTTCGAACTTCGCACCCGCTTTGATCTGCGCAATCAACGTCTTGGCCTGATCTTCAGTGTCGACCAGGATGTGGCGAGCGCGGTACTCGGTGCCAGCGGCTCCGGTCGACTTCGCGTATTCAGCCTGGATTTCCGCTTCGGTCACCGGGTGTGTGGCCTGGTACTGGGTGAAGAGCTCGCGGATCAGGATGGTCTGGCGCGCAAACTCCATCTGCACCTTGTAATCGGCCTTGCTCTGAAAGCCACGCTTTTCGGCTTCCTGCACAAACATCTCACGCAGCACGACCTCGTCGCGTACCTGCGCTTCGAGCTCCGGGGTGCGGCGTTGCTGCCCTTGCTTCAGGATCTGCTCCATCAGCGCATCGACGCGCGCCTTCGGCACGGTTTTGCCGTTGACGATGGCAATGTTCTGCGCCGCGGCTGGCAGCGCGATCAACACGGTAGCAGCCAACAAGGTGGAGGTGGAGAGCAACTTGTTCATGGGGTGAGGCTTTCAGCTCATGTGGAGACTGGGCTAGCCGAGCGGCGTTCAACTGCTGCGGTGCCTAAGGGCTGGCGCGTCGAGCGCCAGCGTGGAGTGGGGCCTGGAGCAGAGTGCATCAATCCTCGCCCGGGGCGCGCGCATCAATGGCGAGCGCGTGGATGCCGGACTGCATCTGCTCCCTCAAAGCATCATAAACGAGGCGATGTCGTGCGAGTCGCTTCAGCCCAGCAAAGCGCTCGCTGACCAGACGCACGGTGTAATGGCTGCCCTCGCGTGCGCCCGCATGCCCGGCGTGCAGATGGCTGTCATCTTGCAGCATGAACTCGATGGGCTGCAGTGCCTCACGCAAGGCCGCTTCGATGCGCTCGGACAACTGGCTCATGAGTGAGTTCCGGTACGTTGCTTCATTGCGCCGGAGGCGGCGGGTCTGCCTCGTCCGCCGCGATGTAGCGGCTGAGGTACAGGCCCTGCGCAAGCATGAACAAGATCATCAGCCCCATGCTGCCGAACAGCTTGAAATTGACCCAGGTGTCGGTCGAGAACTCGGTGGCGACATAGCGGTTCAGGACCCCCATCACCACGAAGAAGGCGACCCACGCCCAATTCAACCTGGCCCACAACGGATCGGGCAAGCGCAATTGCTCTCCGAGGATTTTCCTCGGCAGGTTCTTTCCGAAGAGCGCGGCGCTGCCCCACAGGCCCAGCGCCATGGCCCAGTAAAGCACGGTCGGCTTCCACTTGATGAACTCTTCGCTGTGGAACCACACGGTCGCGCCGCCCAGCACCACCACCAAAGCCAGGCTGACCCAGAGCATGGTGTCGACCTTCTTGCCGCGGGCCACCAGAAAGGCTATTTGCGCCAGCGTGGCCACGATGACCACCACGGTGGCCAGCAGCACCGGGGCTTCGTTCGCACCGACCACGCCGCCGGAGACGATGAAGCCCAGGTGCTCGGTGGCGAACGCAGCGGCCCAGTCCTTGTTGGCCTCGGCGTACTTGAAGGTGCCGAAGAAAAACAGGATCGGCAGAAAGTCGAGCAGAAGCTTCATGGGGTTGTCGATATCTTGGCGAGAGGGCGTTCTGCAGGGCGCGGTGCGCCGCTGTCAGACCGGAGGCTCAAAGTCTATCGAAGCCGAGTTGATGCAAAAGCGCTCGCCGGTCGGGGCGGGGCCATCGTTGAACACGTGGCCGAGGTGAGAGCCGCAGGCGTTGCAGCGCACCTCGATCCGGGTCATGCCATGGCTGCGGTCCACGAGGCGTTCGATCACCGTGCTATTGATCGGCTTCGAGTAGCTGGGCCAGCCGCATCCCGCATCGAACTTGGTGTCGGCCTCGAACAAGGGCGTGCCGCAGCCAATGCAGTTGTACCGACCTGCCTCCCAGTGGTCCCAGTATTTCCCGGAGAACGCGCGTTCGGTGCCGGCCTGTCGCGCGACCTCGTACTGCGTGGCATCGAGTTGCGCGCGCCATTGGGCATCAGACTTTTGCACGGCGCGGGGCTTGTCGTCTTTCATACAAGATTCCTCAAAAACGATCCATCACGATGAACAGGACACTTCGATGTGTTGTGCCCAGTCTGGCGGGAAGCCGGCGTCGGCCGAAGCATCATGGCGTTCGTCGAAGGGGCTCTGCAGAACTTTCAGCAAGCGTCGAACTTCCGAGAACTCGCCTGCCTGCGCCTGGCGGATCGCCGACTCAGCCAGATGGTTGCGCAACACCACGCTCGGGTTGATGCGGTTCATCGCAGCGGCTCGCTGCAGGTCGTTGCTGTTCTCGGCGCGCAGTCGCGCGGCGTACGCAACCGACCAGCGCTCCCAGAATGCTGTGTCCTTGAACAGGCTCTTGACATGGCCGTTGTCTGCCCCCTCGGCGGTGCTGAAAGTCGACAAACGTCGGAAGAGGATGGTGTGGTCGGTCCGTTCCTGGGTCATCTGATTCAGCAGCGAATCGATCAGTCCGGCGTCGTCTTTCTGAGTCGTCGAGAGCCCGCACTTGCTGCGCAGGCGACGGCGCATCGCGTTCGCATACGTCAGCTTGTAAGACTCGAGCACCTCCCGCACCGCGTCGCTGTGGTCGCGGCCGATCAGCGGCATCAAGCCCTGCGCCAGCGCATGCAGATTCCACAACCCGATGTTGGGTTGGTTCGCATACGCGTAGCGTCCCTGGCGATCGGTGTGGTTGCAGATGTGGTCCGGGTCGTGACCGTCGAGAAAGCCGAACGGGCCGTAATCGATGGTCAGCCCGAGGATCGACATGTTGTCGGTGTTCATCACGCCGTGGCAAAAGCCCACGGCCTGCCACTGCGCCATCAGTTCCGCAGTGCGCTGTGCAACCGCGCTCAACAGTGCCACGCAGGGTTGTGGGCTGTCGCGGCAATCAGGGTAGTGGTTGTCTATGACGAAATCAGCCAGGCGCTGCAACGCAGAGGTGTCACGCCGCTGTGCGAAGTGCTCGAAATGGCCAAACCGGATGAAGCTCGGCGCCACTCGGGTCACCACCGCTGCAGTCTCCAGCGCTTCGCGCAGCACCGGCATGTTCGAGCCGGTGATGCACAGCGCACGCGTGGTCGGAATGCCCAGGCCATGCATCGCCTCCGAACACAGGAACTCGCGGATCGAAGACCGCAGCACGGCGCGGCCATCGCCCATGCGCGAATAGGGCGTCAATCCCGCACCCTTGAGCTGCAATTCCTGCGGGCCACTCGGCGTGTCGATCTCTCCGAGCGACAGGGCGCGTCCGTCACCCAGCTGTCCAGCCCACACCCCGAATTGATGCCCGCTGTAGACGCTGGCCAGCGGGCGCATGCCCGGCCAGAGCGCATTGCCGCTGAAGACCGCCAGCGCGTTCAGGTCGCCTCGGGTTTGCCACTCGGAAGGCAGCCCCAGCAGCTCCGCGCAGGAATCGCTGTGTGCCACCCAGTAGGGCGTCGGTACAGGCTGCGGCGGGAGTTCCGTGTGGAATTCGGTACCCAGGGCGTGAAACCGGTTGCGCCAGTTCCAGTCTGGACCCGCAGTCAACGTGTTGACCGGGGTGATGGCATCGTGAAGCGTCATTGGCACGAGTGTATTCACGCCCCCATGTCATCGCGTAACCAAGGGTCAACCCGTACCGACGGTCTGGCTCGGCTTGATCGGCTACATGAAGGCACACGGGCTGCAGCTCAGCACGCTGCACGGTGCGCAAAGCGGGCGCTGTGGCGAGCAGGCAGATTCCCGATGAGTCGTGTTCGTCGATGAGCTCCCACACCTTGCTGCGTGGTGGCCTGCGCTGATACTCCTGTCTCATGAAACCATCTAAGCTTCACAAGCTGACCTGGCCGTTGATCTTCGGGGGCGCGCTGGTGTTGATGCTGGGCGTGTCCACCGTGTCGGCGGATGCGTCGATCGGCTGGCCGATCGTCTTCATCGGCGGCGTCGCGATCGCAGCTGGCGTGCTGCTGATCTACCTGCGTTCGCGCATTTCTGATTCAGAGGATTGAGACCATGATTCGTCACATCGTCCTCTGGACGCTGACCAACCCGGCCGATGCCCCGCGCTTCAAGGCGCTGCTCGAGCCGTGTGCCCGTTTGGTGCCCGGCATCGTCGAGTTCGATGTCGGCATCCGCGAGCCAGGGCTCGAAGCCAATGCGGATGTGGTGCTGATGTCGACCTTCACCGATGCCCAGCAGCTCGAGGCTTATCAGAACCACCCGCAGCACAAGGCTGTGGCCGCCGAGCTCGGGAAAATGCGATCCGGTCGGCATGTGCTCGATCACACGTTTGAGCCGGTGACGGCAGCCGCTTGAGCTGGCGACAGTCAAGCGACCTGGCCCGGCCACATTCAGGCAGCAGAGGGTTGAACCGGCGAAGGCACGCCGCCGGAGCGCGCTGCGTTTTCGAGATGAACGTCACAGCGGCTGCCATCAAAAGGAATACCTCCGTTGGACTTTCCGCTTCACATTCCCTTCGTCCAAGCCATGGGATTCGAGCTGCTGCGCATGCAGGCGGGCGAGGCCGACATTGCGGTGACCTTGCGACCCGACCAGCACAACTCGCTGAGCATGGCGCACGGTGGCGTCACGATGACGCTGCTGGATGTGGCCATGGCGCACGCGGCGCGTAGCGCCGACGCTGCGACGGAATCGGCCGCTGATACGCCTGGACGCGGCGTGGTCACCATCGAAATGAAGACCAGCTTCATGCGCCCCGGCACTGGCCGCTTGACCGCACGCGCCCGCGTCTTGACACGCACCCTCGCACTGGCCTTTTGCGAAGCCTCGCTGTTCGACGAAGCCGGTGCCCTGGTGGCGCACGCCACCGGCAGCTTCAAGTACCTGACGCGCGGCGCCGGCGAAGGTCGGCGGGTACGAGGGGCGGGCGGAGATTGATGCTTGCGCAGCCGCAAGCCGTGCCGCTCAATAGCTGATCACCCGGTCGAGCTCAAGCACCCAGCTGGCTTCGCCTTTCTTGAGCTTGTACTGGAACTGGCGCATGCCGCCAGTCGGTGCGCCATCGGCGTCGCTTTCCTTGTAGACCGGGAAGCGCCGCACGAGCGTGTTTTCGACCACGGCGAATTCGTCATGACCGCGATATCCATCGACGCGGCTCAGGGCCTGCAGGTCTGATGGCAGATAGACGTCGCTCAACGATTTGCGACGGTTGGCGCTGTAGGCCACCAGTGAGCCGCGAGCGCTCCGGTCTGCCGAGGCGATGTAGATATAGATCTCCGGCGACCCATCTGCATTGAGGTCGGCCACCTCAGCACGGACGATCTGGCCATCGACTGCGCGCACGACCGGCGTGTTGTCGATGCTCAGTCCGCGGGGTGTGAGCGTGAGCTCGCTGCGTGGGCCGATGTTGGCGCTGTTGAGCCGAAAGCCGATGCCTTGCAAATCGAACGACTGATCGAATGGGATCGGTGGCGACACGGTGGCTGGCAGGACGGCGGATGCAGCAGCAGGAGGGGCCGAGGCAGCCCGCTCTGGCAGCCCGGCCGTGTCCCAGTAAACATAGACCGATTCGTCCGCCAGGCGGTAGACGTGTCCCGCGCGGCCCAGGCCACTGCTCCGAACAGCGCGCTGGCCGTTCTGATCGAGGTAGTTGCCCGCTCCGCGGCGTGGGCTCAATTCGTGTCGCACCCCATCGGCCCGGTCTATGGAGACAAAACCCTGGCGCTGCGAGAAAGTGCAGGCCACCACCTTGGAGGCGCGGTCGGAGCCCTTGGGGTAGATGTCGCAGCGGGCGTCCACCATGTCTGCACGTGCAGACAAGCCGACTGCCAGCAAACCGAAGGCGAGCCAAGCGAGAGGCGACCGAGCAGCGATTCCGCACCAGGGTTTTGTGGTCGATGGGGGCAATGAAGCGTTCATGCGGAAGGTCAAAAGCACAGCGCCGGAGCCCCGATTTTCCATCAGCGAGCGACTGCTTCCAAGCGTGCAGATCGGCTTTTTGCCGCGTCGTCTGTCGAGCCGGATCCGGTACTGACTGCATGCCCCATCGTTCCTGCGCTGCGCTCAGGTCGCGTCATCGACTGTCACCCTCATGGCGATAACATTCTTGCCGTCAGTTCAATCAAGGAGTGCGCAGCATGGCGATGGACGTGGTGGATTTCGAGATCAAGGGCTCGGAGATGCAATTCGTTGAGGTCGAACTCGACCCGGGCGAGGCGGCGGTCGGCGAAGCCGGCAGCATGATGTTCATGGACGCCGGTATTGCGATGGACACGGTGTTTGGCGACGGTGCAGCCAGCACTGGCGGCCTGTTCAACAAGCTGCTCGGCGCTGGTAAACGACTCATCACGGGTGAATCGCTGTTCACCACCGTCTACACGAACCAAGGGCAAAGCAAGCTGCGTATCGCGTTTGCGGCACCCTACCCGGGCAAGATCCTCGCGATGGATTTGCATCGACTCGGCGGCACGCTGATCTGTCAGAAAGACGCCTTCCTGTGCGCTGCCAAAGGCGTGTCGTTGGGCATCTATCTGCAACAGCGGATGTCGGTCGGCTTTTTCGGTGGCGAGGGGTTCATCATGCAAAAGCTCGAGGGCGATGGCCTCGCCTTCGTGCACGCCGGCGGCACCTGCCTGAAACGCGAGTTGCAGCCGGGGCAGACCTTGCTCATCGACACCGGTTGCGTGGTCGCGTTCACGCCGAATGTGAACTTCGAGATTCAGTACGTCGGCAAGATCAAGACGGCCTTGTTTGGCGGCGAAGGACTGTTCTTTGCCAAGGTCACCGGCCCGGGCACGGTGTGGTTGCAAAGCCTGCCCTTCTCGCGGTTGGCGTCACGCGTGTTCGCTGCGGCGCCGCAACGAGGCGGTTCACGCGAGGAAGGATCTGTGCTGGGCGGCGTGCTGGGTGGTGGCTTGTTGGGCGGGACGATCTTTGGCGGAGACGACGAATAAGCCGATGCAAGCAAGTCGGCTGCTGATCCCTGCGCGCTGACGTATCCTGCGCTGCATGAAATTGCTGATTGATTCGTTCTGGCGAGCTGCAGCGTATTGCCTGCATCCGCGCGTGATTGCGCTCTCGCTGATGCCGCTGCTGCTGATGGTGGCGGTCGCACTCGGCCTGGGCTACTTCCTGTGGGATCCCGCGCTCGCATGGGTGCGTGCCGTGCTGGCATCTCAGGTGTGGCTGACCTCGGTGCTGGACTGGTTCGACAGCCTGGGCATCGGTGGTCTTCAGGCGCTGCTGGCACCTTTGCTGATCGTGTTTGCGGCCATGCCTTTGATCGTCATCGTTTCGCTGCTGGTCGTGGCCGTGATGATGACGCCGTCGATGCTCAACCTGGTCGCCGAGCGCCGTTTCCAGTCCCTGGAGCGGCGACACGGTGGGTCCGCCACTGCAGGTGCCTTTGCTTCGCTGGGGGCGACGCTGCTGGCGCTGGTCGCCTTGGTGCTGTCGATTCCGCTGTGGTTCGTCCCGCCGTTGGTGCTGATCCTGCCGCCCTTGATCTGGGGGTGGCTCACCTACAAGGTGATGACCTACGACGTGCTGGCCGAACACGCCACGAAAGAGGAGCGGCGCGAAATCATCAAGCGACATCGCAACACCTTGCTCGGCATGGGCGTTATGACCGGTTACCTGGGTGCGGCGCCTTCTCTGCTGTGGGCCTCCGGCGTGCTTTTTCTGGCGCTGGCGCCAGTGCTCGTGCCTGTGGCGATCTGGATCTATACGCTGGTGTTCGCATTCTCGGCGCTCTGGTTCTCGCATTACGCGTTGACGGCGTTGCAGTTGCTGCGAGCCGAGCGCGCAGCGATGCCGGTGCAGGCAACCCCAGCGGGCACCTCAACCCCCACCGACTCGGCAGCAACGGTCGGACTGTTGCCGCCTCCGCCGATCTGAACCTGACGCGATGGCATTCGGTCTGTTGATCGTGGGTGATGAGATCCTCTCGGGCAAGCGTGCCGACAAGCATGTGCCCAAGGTGATTGAACTCCTCGCGGCAAGGGGCCTGTCTCTCTCCTGGGTGCGCTATGTCGGTGACGATCCGGTGCGCATCACGGCCGATCTGAAAGATGCGTTCGCGAGCGGTGACATCGTTTTCTCATGTGGGGGCATCGGCGCGACACCCGATGACCACACTCGGCAATGCGCTGCAAAGGCTCGGGGTGTGCCGCTGGCGCTGCATCCAGACGCCCGCGACCTCATCATCGAGCGCATGCGAGACGTCGCTGCCGAGAAAGGCGTGCCTTTCGAGCCCGAGCGTGCGGACAACCAGCATCGCTTGAACATGGCGGTGTTTCCGCAGGGCGCGGGCATCATCCCCAACCCGTACAACAAGATCGCGGGGTTCTATCTGCACGCTCCAGCGCCCTCGAACGGGGCAGCAGCCGGTGCGGTGTACTTCGTTCCGGGTTTTCCGGTCATGGCTTGGCCCATGATCGAGTGGGTGCTGGACGAACATTGCGCGCATTTGCATCAGACGCAAATCCAGCGTGAGCAGTCGGTGATCGTGATGGGGGCGATGGAGGCGTCGCTGACGCCCCTCATGGAGCGTGTTGAGGCATATCACCCTGGGGTCAAGGTGTTCAGCCTGCCCAGTGTGGACCACCCAGAGTGGGGCGCGCACATCGAATTGGGGGTCAAAGGGAATGCTGCTGCTGTGCCGCTCGCCTACGGCACGCTGATGCAAGGCCTGCGCGACCACGCCGTAAAGTTGGGCCCTGAATTGGTGCGATAGAGCCTTGTGATTGACCCATATTGGGGCATTAATTGCGCATAAGGGGTGCATTTAAGAGCTGCAGCGGGGATCCGCGGGGCCGACAGCCGATGCAGTTTGGTGCATCGAGACCAGGAGCATCGATGGCCCCGGCAGCACGTCAACGCGGCCGATGGGCATGTTTTCTGCTATGTTCCTGAGCGCATTTTTGAGGCGGTTTTCCAGCGTCGCACCAATGTTCGAATCCTTCCCCCAACACACCCAAACAGCATCCCGCTAGGAGATTCCTGATGGCCAAGACCGTCGCCGACGTGATGAAGATGGTGAAAGAGAATGAAGTCAAGTTTGTCGACTTCCGTTTCACCGACACCCGCGGCAAAGAGCAGCACGTCACCGTGCCCGTGTCCCATTTCGACGAAGACAAATTCGTTTCAGGCCATGCATTCGACGGCTCGTCGATCGCTGGGTGGAAGGGCATCGAAGCCTCCGACATGCAATTGATGCCGGATTCCAACACCGCCAACATCGATCCCTTCTTCGAGGAATCGACGCTGATCCTGACCTGCGATGTCATCGATCCGTCGGACGGCAAGCCCTACGAGCGCGATCCGCGTTCGCTGGCCAAGCGTGCCGAGGCCTACATGAAGGCCTCCGGCCTGGGCGACACGGCCTACTTCGGTCCGGAGCCCGAGTTCTTCGTGTTCGACAGCGTACGCTGGGGCAACGACATGTCGGGTTGCTTCTCGAAGATCGATTCGGAAGAAGCGTCCTGGAATACGGGCCGCGAATACGAGCACGGCAACACGGGCCACCGGCCAGCCGTCAAGGGTGGCTACTTCCCGGTGCCGCCAGTCGACAGCTTCCAGGACATGCGCTCTGAAATGTGTCTGGTGCTTGAAGGCCTGGGTGTTCCGGTCGAAGTGCATCACCACGAAGTGGCCAATGCGGGCCAGATGGAGCTCGGCACCAAGTTCAGCACGCTGATCCAGCGTGCCGACTGGGTGCAACTCCAGAAATACGTGATCCAGAACGTCGCGCACAGCTACGGCAAGACCGCGACCTTCATGCCCAAGCCCATCGTGGGTGACAACGGCTCGGGCATGCACGTGCACCAGTCGGTGTGGAAGGACGGCAAGAACCTGTTCGCCGGCGACGGCTATGCAGGACTGAGCGAGTTCGCGCTGTACTACATCGGCGGCATCATCAAGCACGCCCGTGCTTTGAATGCGATCACCAACCCAGGAACCAACAGCTACAAGCGTCTCGTCCCCGGCTTCGAAGCGCCGGTCAAGCTGGCGTACTCGGCCAAGAACCGCTCGGCATCGATCCGGATCCCGTATGTGGCCAATCCGAAGGGTCGTCGTGTCGAGGCTCGCTTCCCCGATCCACTGATGAACCCCTACCTGGGTTTTGCTGCGCTGCTGATGGCTGGCCTCGATGGCGTCGAGAACAAGATCCACCCAGGCGAGGCTGCCACGAAGGACCTTTATCACCTGCCTCCGGAAGAGGACAAATTGGTGCCGACGGTCTGCCACAGCCTCGATCAAGCGCTTGAGTACCTCGACAAGGACCGCGCTTTCCTGACCAAGGGCGGGGTGTTCACCGATTCGTACATCGACGCGTACATCGACCTGAAGATGACCGAAGTGACCCGCTTCCGCATGGCCACCCATCCGGTCGAGTTCGACATGTACTACAGCCTCTGAGGTCTGTGCTGCATCACGAAGGGACGGCGAAAGCCGTCCCTTTTTCGTTGGACGGCGATTCCCGTTCGTGACCGACAATCCGAGCAGAATCGACCTCGTGCACGCACGAGCGTGCGTTGCGCGGTTGACGATCGACACGAGGGCATTCCCATGCGGTTTTTGCACACAGCGCAGCTCAGCAGATGGCGGCTGATGCTCGTCGGTACGCTGCTGCTGGCACCCCCGGCGCTCTGGCAAGTGGCTCAGGCCCAGGCGGAGGCGCCGGTCTACAAGTGCCCAGGCAACCCGGTCCTCTACACCGACGCCATCAGTGCAAAAGATGCCAAAGCCAAAGGTTGCAGCACGCTCGACGGCAATCCGATCACCGTCATCCCGGCACCCAAGCGCCCGACTGGGTCCACGAGTGCCAGCGCATCCGCGCCGCGTCCCCCCGAAAGTCGCATCGATCCGCAGGAGCAACGCGCCCGCGACAGCGATGCGCGTCGCATTCTGCAGGCGGAGCTGCAACGCGAGGAACAGCGACTGGCCGAGATGCAGGCCGAGTACAACAACGGTGAACCCGAACGTCAGGGCAACGAGCGCAACTATCAGAAGTACCTGGACCGAGTCAGCGAACTGAAAGCCGGGATTGCGCGCAAAGAAAATGACATCGCGGCTCTGAAGCGCGAGTTGGCCAAGGTACCTTGATCGGCATGACCCGACCGCATTTGGCGCCTTGCCCATGCACATGAGCATGGAAAGCGCTTCTTCCCCCTACGCCGCTTTCGACCACCTGACGACGATGGTCGCCGTGGTCAGGCCGGACGGGCACTGCGTCTTCGCCAATGCGTCCTTCGGTCATGTCCTCGGCTGGTCGAGTCGCAGCGTGTTGCGTGACTCGCTGTTCGACTGGTTTGTCGACGCTCAGCTCGTGCGCGACACCGTGGCGGCTCTGGCACGCAACGAGTTTTCTGCCAGCCGCTTCGAGGCGGCTCTGCGCAGGCCGGCGCTGGTGCCGGGCGAGCCACTGCCGGTGCACGTGATCGTCAACCAGATCGATGGCTCGAACGACATCCTGATCGAACTGGTCGAGATCGAGCAGCAGACACGCCAGGACCGGGAGGAGCGGGCGCTGGATCAGGCGCGTGCCAACAAGGAACTGATCCGCAACCTGGCCCACGAGATCAAGAACCCGCTCGGTGGCATCCGAGGTGCGGCGCAATTGCTGGAGATGGAAGTCGAGTCGCGCGCGTTGACGGAATACACCCAGGTCATCATCCAGGAAGCCGACCGGCTGCAAGCCCTGGTAGACCGGCTCTTGGCACCGCACCGCAAACCCCATGTGGTCAGCGACGTGAACATCCACGAGGTCTGCGAGCGTGTCCGTTCGCTGATACTCGCCGAATTCCCACGCGGATTGCAGGTCGAACGCGACTATGACGCCTCCATCCCGGACTTCCGCGGCGATCGTGAGCAGCTGATTCAGGCGGTGCTCAACATTGCCCACAACGCCGCGCAGGCACTGGCCGAGCAGATGGCCGGCGGTGATGCGCAGATCGTGTTGCGCACGCGCGTGGCTCGGCAGGTGACACTGGGAAAGCAACGCTACCGATTGGCACTGGAATTGCATATTCAGGACAACGGCCCAGGCATCGCGGAATCCATTCGCGACCGCATCTTCTTCCCGCTGGTGTCAGGGCGAGAAGGTGGCTCCGGGCTGGGATTGACGCTGGCACAGACATTCGTGCAACAGCACCAGGGAACGATCGAGTGCGAAAGCGAACCCGGAAGAACCAAGTTCAAGATCGTGATTCCGCTGCCCTGAGCTCTTGTCCGTGCACCGCAGCGCCCAGGTGCATTTCATCGAAGAGGCAGTGAATGAAACCCATCTGGATCGTTGACGACGACCAATCCATCCGCTTCGTGCTTGAGAAGGCACTGGCGCGTGAAGACCTCGCGGTTCGCAGCTTCACCAATCCGCGCGACGTGCTGACAGCGCTCGAAGACGATGTGCCGCAGGTGCTGGTGTCCGACATCCGCATGCCCGGGGGATCCGGCATCGAGCTGCTGACCAAGGTCAAGCAGAAGCATCCCGAGCTGCAGGTCATCATCATGACCGCGTACTCCGATCTGGACAGCGCAGTGAGCGCCTTCCAGGGCGGTGCTTTCGAGTACCTGCCCAAGCCTTTCGACGTGCCAAAGGCGGTCGAGCTCATCCGCCGCGCGCTCGACGAAAGCATGCGCGAGTCGGTGCGTGACGAACGCCTTGCCGAAATGCCCGAGATGCTCGGTCAGGCGCCGGCGATGCAGGATGTCTTCCGGGCCATCGGCCGCCTCAGCCAAAGCATCGTCACTGTGCTGATCACTGGTGAATCCGGGTCAGGCAAGGAACTGGTCGCGCAGGCGCTGCACAAGCACAGCCCGCGCGCCACCGGCCCCTTCGTCGCCATCAACACCGCAGCGATTCCGAAGGATCTGCTGGAGTCCGAACTATTCGGCCACGAGCGTGGAGCGTTCACCGGCGCGCAGACCACGCGCCGCGGTCGTTTCGAACAGGCCGATGGCGGCACCCTGTTCCTCGACGAAATCGGCGACATGCCGTTCGACTTGCAGACGCGCCTGCTGCGTGTGCTGAGCGATGGCCAGTTCTATCGCGTCGGTGGCCACAACCCGATGCGCAGCAACGTTCGTGTCATTGCTGCCACCCACCAGAATCTCGAAGACCGGGTCAAGCAGGGGGTGTTCCGTGAAGACTTGTTTCACCGACTGAACGTCATCCGACTGCGCTTGCCGGCGCTGCGCGAGCGACAGGAAGACGTGCCCGCGCTGGCGAAATTCTTCCTGCAGAAAAGCGCCAAGGAGTTGGGCGTGGAGGCCAAGCGGATCACCGAGGCTGCGTTGTCGCGGATGATGCAGTTCGATTTTCCGGGTAACGTCCGCCAGCTCGAGAACATCTGCCACTGGCTGACCGTGATGGCGCCGGCCCAGTCGATCGAGCCCAAGGATCTGCCGCCTGAGCTCCAGCCGTTGGTGCCACAGGCGGCATCCGCAGCGAGTCAGCCGGCGGTCGCGATGGCTACGACAGCGGCATTCGTGCCTGCACCGCCATTGCATGAAGCGGTTTCTGCCGCTGAACCCACGCGTGATGCCACGGACCTGGCTGTCTCGTCGCCTGATGCACACGCCGAGCCTGCGACCGGTGTGGATGCATCGTCGTCGCGGTGGCTCGTCGATCTGGAGCGCGAGTCGCGCAGCCTGCTGCTCGCTGGCGAGCCGCAGGTCTGGGACATCCTCACGCGCAAGTTCGAGGCGCAATTGATCCACACGGCGCTGGACCTGACCCGTGGTCGGCGCATCGAGGCGGCTCAAAAGCTCGGCATCGGCCGCAACACGATCACCCGCAAGATCCAGGAGCTGGGCCTCGACGATTGAGAGCAGGGCGTGGCGGAACGAATGATGGTATCGCCGTCCGATCAGGCAGCGACGCTCAGTTCGACCCACACCGGCGCGTGATCGCTGGGCCGCTCGTTCTTGCGCGGCAGCTTGTCGATGGCGCAGGCGGTGACGTGTGGCTTCAGTGCGTCGCTGACCAGAATGTGATCGATGCGCAGCCCTTGGTTCTTGCGGAAGGCCAGGTTGCGGTAGTCCCACCAGCTCCAGCTTTTCGGCGCCTGCTCGAACAGCCTGAAGGCGTCGTGCAGGCCCAGCGAAAGCAGCCGCTGGAAGTGCTCACGCTCTTCACGAGTGCACAGCACCTGGCCCGCCCATGCGATCGGGTCGTGCACATCCCGGTCTTCGGGTGCGATGTTGAAGTCACCGACCAGCACCAGCTTGGCGTGCGCCTGCAGCTCCTGTTGCAGCCACGCATGCAACCCGGCCAGCCACGCCATCTTGTACTGAAACTTGTCGCTGTCTGGCGCCTGCCCGTTCGGGATGTAGACACCGATCAGCCGCACGTCGCGCAGCGTGGCGGTGATCACGCGGGCCTGTTCATCCGCATGGCCAGGGATGTTCTTCACCACCGCCTCCACCGGTTCGCGCGTTAGCAGCGCGACACCGTTGTAGGTTTTCTGACCGAACCACTGTGATTGGTAGCCGATGTCTGCGAGCGCAGCGTGTGGGAACTTGTCATCGGTGAGTTTGGTTTCCTGGAGGCACAGCGCATCGGGCTGATGCTCGACAAGCCAGTCCAACACCTGCGGCAGGCGCACAGCGAGGGAGTTGACGTTCCAGGTGGCGAGTTTCATTATACGTGTTTAACTTTGATTTTATTGTGTTTTTTGTTATGAGATTCAGGTAGTACCCCTAAACGTACCCCCGTCGTATGAGGATCACGTGGGACGAAGCAGGCGCCCATCGTTGAGCTGCTGCTCCGCGGTCTGAAGGCGCTGCAACATGGCATCGAACTCGATTGGAACGCCCATGAACATCGAAGCCATCGTCGCATAGTCCCTCGCCAATGCAGCGTGGCGCGCGGGCGGCGGAACGAGCTTGAACGTCCCTGGCCTAGCGGTCTCGTAATGGGTCCAGCCTGACGAGAAGAAGCGGCTCTTATGGCGCACCACGTCTTCAAGCAGATCGAGCCTGGCGAGCGCATCGGCGCGGCTCGGGTGGCGCCACAGCGCCTCGAAGTCTGCGTAGTGGCGGGCGAAGCGGTCGCGGATCGGCAGTTCCGGCGGCCGATGGTGTTCGGCGTGCAGGATCGTGGCCTTCTCCCAGAACGTGCGCGTGATTTCCAGCGCCACCACGTTCGCTTGCAGGTCGTCGTAGGCGCTCGCCAGATCGACGCCCGGTGTCTGGGCCAGCAGTGCGACGATGCCGTGCGTTCCGGTGGGCTGCTGATCGGTCAGGGCGCCGAACTCCAGCTTCACCTGCTTGGCGATGTAGCCGCCGGCCTGCGCCAGCGCGGACGGGTACGTGAACAGCAGGTTCGGCGTTCCGGCCAGCGCATCGATCTCGTAGCGCAGCCAACTGTCCGTCTGTCGCGGGACACCGAGCCTCGCCGCGATGGCAGCCTCGAGTGCCGGCCGAAAGCGCTCCGAAACGCTTCGCTCGCACTCGGCTTCGAGCGCTTGCACGCGCTTGCGGCGCTGACTCGCCGAAGGCGCTTCGTCGAGTTCTGCCGCCGTGAAGCCGAGCGCTTGCGGTGAGACCGCCAGGTCGATGTCTTCGGAGAATCGCTGAATCGCGCCGAACACCTTCGAGAGCGACGTGCCGCCTTTGAACACGACATGAGGCGCCACGGCCTCGACCTCGAAGATGCGACCGAGCGTCCAGCAGACCCAGAAGTCTTTCTCGACGATCAACGGCACCAGCCCCAGGCGGCCGGCTGCCTCGTTGACGATCAGCGCTCGTTCCGCAGGTGGCAGGGTGGCGAAGGGGTTCATCGCGCGAGCGTCGTCAGGCGGTTTGCTTGCGCCGCGGCAGCGCCTTCGCCGCCGTTTTGGATCGAGGTTCGGAAGTCGCGATGAAACGAAGGTGCGGGTGCATCCAGGCCGGTGCCAGCGGTAGATCTTTGAGCAAGCCTGCGCGATCCTTCGCCGACAGCGTCTCGCGCAGATGCGCGACCCTGGCCTCGTTGACGTTGGCTTTGCCCACGCTGCGCAGCGCCGCGAAGACGAGGTTGCTCATCGGGCTTGCGGTTCGCACCTGGCGTGGCGGGCGATGCTTGAGTTGAATCGTCTGCGAGCCGACCTTCACGGTTCGGCTTGGTCCATCGGTTTCGTAGATGACGCGCACGGGCACCTGCTCCGACAGGCTGAGCAGGTTGGCGGCCATCGCCTGTGCCGGCTGCACCACGGCACCGTCACGGCGCGACAGCGCCTGCACGATCTCGTCAGTGCTGGGGTGAAGTTCGCCGAACAGGGGATGCTGGCGAGGAGCGGTGTAGAGGCCGCGTGCCAGGCGACGCAAGGCACCGCTGCGGACCAGGCGCATCAACGCCATGCCCACGCTGTGGGGCGAACCGAGGTCGAGGAAGTCGAAAGGCGTGTGCACGCGCCCCGGGTTGGTTTTGCTGGCGGCGGTGATGCGTCGGCCGATCTCCTGCGCGATGCTGGGCGCCTGGGGGGGTGCGACCGCTTGCCGCGACGAAGGGCGCGGCCTCGTTGCGGTGGGCTTGGCTTTGCTGGGGGTCGCCTTGATCAGGCGTTGAGTGACCATGGCTGAGTGTGCGCTCTAGGCGTTAAAAATACAACCAGCTTCTTTTAACGAAATGACATCTGGCCTGTCCGAGAAATCGGATTCGCTTCGCACGAGGCGCCAACTGGGGACCCCCGCGCTCCACTCCCGACGATTGCGAGCAACAGCGACAGTCGAAACGACTTGTCTTGCGCCGGTGGACGTGTTGGCACGACTTGGGCTCTACCAAGACTTCAAGGGATCGACAGACCGGGTAGCGCACGCACGGCAGGGCTCTTCTCGCCGCGCCAGTCGGTCGGCACCATGCCATCGTGCTCAAGCTCTGGAACAAAGCCAAGGACGTGCAGCTCGACTTGCTCGATGCAGCACCCGCGCCGGTCACGCCGACCGCCGATGCGAAGCCGCCGATCACGACGACCCCGCGATTCGTCCCGTCGCCGCCGCAGTTGCTGCCGCTCGCGACCCTCTGCGAAGACCCGGCCAACCCGCGCACCGAGTTCCCCGATGCCGATCTGGATGAACTGGCCGAGGACATCCGCCGGCACGGCATCCTGCAGCCGATCGTCGTTCATCCGGCCGACGAGCAAGGGCAGTACCGCATCCACTTCGGTGCGAAGCGGTGGCGTGCGGCGCAACGTGCAGGGCTGACCGAAGTCCCGGTGGTCGTCCGCGACACGCCGACCGACCCCTACACCCAGGTCGCCGAAAACCAGAAGCGCCACGGCCTCACGCCGCTCGACCTTGCGCACTTCATCAAAGGCCGAGTCGATGCCGGCGCGTCGAACGCTGAGATCGCCAAACGGCTCGGCATGAACCTGACGACGGTGGCGCATCACCTCGCGCTGCTGGAGCTGCCGCCCGAACTGGACGAGGCCTTGAAGTCGGGCCGCTGCACGTCGCCGCGCACGCTGCACGAACTCAGCCGGATACACGACCACAACCCAAAGCAAGTTCAAGAGCTGCTGGCTGGCGGCTCCGACATCACTCGGACCACGGTGTCAGCGCTGCGTGCTGCCGGCGACGACGGCGCCTCCGGCGCAGAAGCATCGTCACCCGCCGACAAGCTGATCGCCCAGGCCCACGCGGCCTGCGACCGTCTGGAGCGCGCGATCCGCCGCATCCGGCCAGGGAGCATCTACAAGGTCGCGTTGCCCGAGCTGATCACCCTGCGCATCCGGGTCGAAGAGCTCCCAAAGCACTGGCCGCAAGGGTCTGACCGTCAGACCCCCTGACGCGCCATTCGCCAAGTCCGAAGAGAAGACGATGAAGGAGGCATTGAGAGATGGATGGCAGGATAGGCGGCCCGCCAGTGAATGGATGCCATGCGGCATCCGGCGCGAGGTTCGACGTGGCGAGCCCGTCGCGTGATCGTGTGACGATCGACTTGCGCGGCATCGGCGATGCCGTGCGCGCCTCCGCCGCCGTTCGTGGCATGGGCGTCGCGCAGCTCGTCCGCCGCGCCCTCGTAATGAGTCTCGACCTGCGCGCGACGGCGACTGTAGCGCCGGTGAACCCGGGGTCTGACGGTCAGACCCCAGACCAGGCCCCAGCCCGAGAGACCGCCAAGCTCACGCTGCGCCTGTCCCAGGCGCACGCCGACGCGCTGATGTTGAACGCGGCCGCCCTCGGTCTTTCCTACGGCGACTACGTTGGGCGTCTCGTGGCCGGCAGCCGTCTGCCGCAGCCCGTTGCCGAGCGCCAGGCCTACCGCGCGGCCCTGCTCGCGTCCAACGACCGCATGGCCGCGCTGTCGACCGATCTCGTGGCGCTCGTCACCCTGCTGCGCCAGGCGAAGGTGGAGCAGGCCAGGCCTTACCGGGATCGCCTTGAAACGGCCGACGCCGAGATCCGCCGCCACCTCGATCGGGCCTCAGCGCTGATCGACCGCCTGTGAAGGAGAACTGCCATGCCCAGCACCACCGACGGTCTGCTCGTGCAATGGGGCGACCGACTGTTCTACCCGTCGAACCGGATGACCGCGTCCCGCACGCCTGTGCTGACGGAGGCAGCCATTCGGCAGCGCGCCCAAGCCTTGCGGCATCGCATCCGCGCGACCGTCGCGCGCCGCGCGCCGCAAGTGATGGTCAAAGTCACCGGCGGCGGGCGTGGCATGGGCGCCATCGCAGCGCACCTGCGCTACATCGCAAAGGCCGGGCGACTGCCCATTGAGGACGACCGCGGTACCGTGCGCGAGGGCAAAGAGGCGTTGCGCGCGATTGCCGATCAATGGCGATTGGGCGGCACCCGCATCCCGGAGGTCAGCGAGCGCCGAGAGGCCTTCAACATCATGCTGTCCATGCCGGCCGGCACCGATGCCCTTGCGCTGCGGCACGCGGCGCGCGAGTTCGCGAAGGCCGAACTGGCGAACCACCGCTACGTGATGGTCCAGCACACGCACCAGGCCAACCCGCATGTGCACATCAGCGTGCGCGCAGAGGGGCGCGACGGCTCGCGTCTGAACCCGCGCAAGGAAGACTTGCGCCGGTGGCGCGAAGCCTTCGCTGAGCGGCTGCGGGGTTTGGGAATCGAGGCCGAGGCGTCTTCGCAGGCGGTGCGAGGTTCGCGGCACCACGATGAAAGGGTGTGGTCAAAAAAAAGGATGCAGGGCAGGGGCTCGGCGGCCGTCGACAAGCAGAAGCCGCCCCGTATGTCGCCAAGCCACCGACGCGCTGGCGAGGCCTGGGTTCGGATTGCGCAGACTCTGGCAGCGTCATCGGAGCCGGGAGATCGCGAACTCAGCAACGCGATCGTGCGCTACGTGCGCGACATGCCAGTCATGCGCGACGCGCTTGCACGCGCGGCTGCGCAGCGGGAGCTTCCCGGCATGACGCGCTCGCAGACCATCCAAGTGACACCGACGAGGCGCGGGCCAGAGATGGAGCGGTGAGCCAGACCGACGAGGGGTGTCCTCGCCGCCGGACGGGCTCGGGGGCTGGCCGCTGAAGAGCCGCCAGCCGAGCCCGTCAGCGTATGTGCGATGCGAGCCGCGTCAAGGGTTCGCTGCGCCCGGCTAAGCCCGCCCTTGACCCGCCTCGCCTCGTCTCGCGTGGCGGTCAGTGCGAGCCGGCGCCGCGCGACTCGCACCAGCGGTCCAGATCGGACCAGCGCCAGGCGACAGCGCGTGGCCCGAGGTGTACCGGTGCAGGGAAGGAGCCGCTCGCGACGAGCCGGTAGATCGTCGAACGGCCAAGGCCGGTTGCCTCCATCACGGTGGGCAAACGGGCGAACAGCCGCGGCGGATTCGATCGGGGCGCGATGGCAGTCTCAGTGCTCTTCATGCCGGACTCCGAAGTCGTGCTCAAGCGTAGGTCGGGACGTTGGTCGATTGGAGCAACTATGCGATCGAAAGAGCGCCGGTCGATCGACGACTTTGGGGCCGAAATCATCGCGTCGCCCGGGCACGGGGTACTCGTCGAACCTCTGCCCGAATCGTTTGTCGGCGGCATGTCGACTCCGTGGGCAGCGCCAAGTCAATGCTATTCTCCAGCGGATGCACACACAAACGCGGGGCTCCCATGCTGCGGTTTGATGAGACCAAGTCCGCGACGCTGAATCTCCGCGTCTCGCCCATGTTCAAGAAGGCGGTGAAGCTCATTGCGGAGCGCGAGAGCCGCAGCGTGCCTAACGCGTTGGAGTGGCTTGTCATCGACTACTTCGAGAAGACCGGCCTCTCCGAGGCGGACATCCGTAAGGCCACCACGAAGGGAAGAAGTGAGGTGGCCCATGCTCGTCGCTAGCGAGCCGGTGTCGGGGGTCAGGGCGGCACGTCCGGGTATGGCGGTCACGGCCAAGAAGCTTGCGCCGGAGCCGAAGGCGGCCGAGATCGTTAAGGCGCCGCGAGCAGCGACCGAGACACTTGCACTCGCTCACTCGCTCTGGCAGGGCGATGCTCTTGCGTACTTGAAGGCCCTCCCCAACGAGCCGACCTTCGACCTAGTTATCACCTCGCCACCCTACAACATTGGCAAAGAGTACGAGACCCGCAAGAAGCTCAGCGCGTACCTGCAAGCGCAGCGCCTCATCATCGAAGAGATCGTGCCCCGCTTGAAGGCCGGAGGCAGCCTCTGCTGGCAGGTTGGCAGCTTTGTGCAGGCTAACGAGGTCTTCCCGCTCGACATTGAGTTCGCGCCGATCTTTCGCGAGCTCGGCCTGAAACTCAGGAACCGGGTGATCTGGCATTTCGGCCACGGGCTGCACGGAAGCAAGCGCTTCTCGGGCCGGCACGAGACCGTGCTCTGGTACACCAACACACCGAAGACGGGCGACCCGTACACCTTCAATCTCGACGCGGTGCGGCTGCCTGCGAAGTACCCGGCAAAGCGCCACTTCAAGGGCCCTAACGCTGGCGAGTTCTCGGGCAATCCACTCGGGAAGAATCCGACCGACGTTTGGGACATCCCGAACGTGAAGAGCAAGCATGTCGAGAAGACGAGCCATCCGTGCCAATTCCCGGTTGGCCTTGCTGAACGCTTGATCCTTGCTCTCACCAACGAGAGCGACCTTGTTTTCGATCCGTTCGCGGGCGTCGCCTCGGCCGGCGTAGCCGCTGCCATTCACAAGCGCCGCTTCATCGGCTGCGAGCTCAGCGCCAGTTACGCGAAGATCGGCGTCAAACGCGTGCAAGAGGCGCTGGACGGGATGGCCCAGTACCGCCCGCACGATCGGCCGGTGTACGACCACACCAAGAGCGCTCTCTCGAAGCCGCCCGAGGGCTTCAGGGCGCCGCGCAAGGGCTCCGCGGAGTGAAACACTCTGCACGCAGCCACTGTGAGGGCGAGAGGATCGTCCCGGCCGCGCTGCGCAAGGAGATCACCGCCGCGCTCGAATCTCTGCAAGTGCCGATCGAGGAGGGCGCGTCCTCGAAGGTGCGAGATGAGATCGTTTCGAAGCTCCGGGCCCTTGGCTGGTCAGGGGAGCTCGTTGTCTCTCAGGAGTCGAAGATATCGATCACCTCGATCAAAGGCTCGACAGGGCTTTGCCTGCAAACGGGCAACATGGCCCGTATGTACGCGGATCTCTTGAAGTTGCAGAAGCTCTACCTGGACAATTCCATCGCCTCGGCTGTGATGATCGTTCCCTCGGAGCCGGTCGCCAAAGCCCTCGGCGCCAACCTCGCGCACGCGACCCGCTTGGAGCGCGAGCTCGCGATCTTCAAGAAGGTGATTCATGTCCCGATGGTCATCTACGCAATAGAGTGAAGAGTGAACGCATGACAGATTTCGCACTGCCCGACGATCCGCTCTCGCATTACTTTGGATGGCCGCGGCCCAAGCGAGAGGAGGAATTCCGCAAGCTGCACCAGGCGCAGCGACTGCCCACTTTCCCCTTGGAGTTCCAGGGGCAGATCCGCGACTTCCCGATGATCCGCGTTCCGATCAACTTGCCCAAGTACCGGCTCGCCAACGGGCGGACCGCATCCAGCCAGGAGGAATGGCTGGCGCGCAACGCGAGCCGTCCTGACTTCTTTGAGGGCGATCCAGAGCTCTTGGAGGTCCAGGCGGTGCAGCACAAGTTGCTGCTGGACCTCGCGAGCGACTCCGGCCTGTTGCCGTACTTCAAGGACGAGTCCAACAAGCAGATCAACCCGATCCTGCTTGACGAGGCGGGGTTCGTCGTCAACGGGAACCGGCGCCTAAGCACCTGGCGGGATCTCGTGAAGGAAGACTCGTCGAAGTACGGGCACTTCGGCCACATCAATGTGGTCGTGCTGCCCCACTGCGACGAGCGCGAGATCGACCGGATCGAGACTGACGAGCAGATTGCTAAAGACATTAAGGCCGACTACAGCTGGCACACCGAGGCGAACATGATGCTTGCCAAGCGTAAGCGCCTCGGAATGGGCGACCGCGAGCTTGCCGAGCGCCACCGCTGCAAGGAGAGCGATGTGCGTGAGCTCATCGACATGCGCAACTACGCGGCGGAGTACCTCAAATCGCGGGGCCACGATTTGCGCTGGTCGTCGGTCACGAACGATCGCTTTGCGTTTCAGAAAATCGTCGCCGGTCGCGCGAAGATTTCGAGCGCGGGCGAGCAGGAGCTGTTCAAGCAGGCGGCGTTCACGCTGCTCGACAAGAAGGAGGAAGTTGGCCGCAGGCTCTATGACGCGATCCCAGGCGTGCAGGAGTACATCGCGGAGGTCCGGGAGCGGCTGCAGGAGCGCTTTCAGGCCCAGCCGCAGCACACCGATGCAGCGATGGATGCGCTCTTCGGCGGTGCGCCGCAGGCAGGCCAGAACGACATCAACATGCCGCTCGCGGCCATCATTCAGCGCCCGGAGAACGCTGAGGCCGCGCGCCAGATCATCGTGGAGGTGATCGATAGCCAGAAGCAGTTGAAGAAGGACTCTAAGGCAGCGAACTTCCTGGTGGACTGCCTCGCGCGCGCGCAGGCTCAGCTCGTCGCCGCAATTAAGGAAGGGCTGCGCCCGGACTCCAACAAGGCGGGGGCGCAGAAGCAGATCGACCAGATCAGGGATCAGCTTGCTCGCATCGAAGAGTGGCTGGGGAAGAATGCTAAGGATTAGTTACCGCGAGGCCGATCGCCGAGCTGCGCTGTCCTGGCCGCCTGAGGCCGACAGCGCGCCTTGGGTCGATGTCATCAAGCGGCAGCTATTCGATCACGCCGATGACGCCTCGCAAGAGAGCGCATTTTGCGTCTCGCTCCCGTGGTGGTCGTTCATCGCGATGCGCCCGAGGCTCCTCGAAGTCTTCAAGGGCTATGGCCTCAGTCCTGGGGCGGGGTTGGCAATAGAGGACGCTGCCGGCGAGCTGCTTAGGAAGGCGCGGCGCAACAGTGATAGCTACGAGCAGGCCACTCAGGCCGCCACGCTGCCCGAGGGCGAGCTGCGTGCAAGCCTCGGGGCGTTGGGTTTCGCCCGCGAGCTCACAGCGGAGCAGGCCCGCAATGTGGGGAAGATCAGCCTCCTGACCGCCGCGGCGACTTTCTCAGTCCCCGGCGCGGGAAAGACGACCGAGGCGCTGGCCTATTTCTTCCTGCGCGCGAAGCCCGAGGAGCGGCTCTTGGTGATCGCCCCCAAGAACGCCTTTGCGGCGTGGGACGAGCAGATCGAGACCTGCATGCCAAATCTCCACGCCAGCTTCACCCGGCTGCGCGGCGGGCGCGACGTGATCGCACGAATGCTCGACTCGGATCCGCGCTTCATGCTCATCGGCTACCAGCAGCTCGCCCGCGTCAAGGAACTGGTGGCGGCACATGTCGCCCGCCACCCGACTCATGTCTACCTTGATGAGAGCCATCGCATCAAGAGCGGCCTTACTCGCCAGACACCGCAAGCGGTCCTGAGTCTGGCGCACTTGCCGGTGGGCAAACTAATCATGTCCGGAACCCCGATGCCTCAGTCGGCGGATGACCTGATCCCGCAGTTCGCGTTTCTCTATCCCGAGATCGCGGCAACTAGTGAAACGGTGGTGGAGCTTGTCCGCGCTGTCTACGTGCGCACGAACAAGAAGGAGCTGGGCCTGCCGCCGGTGGATCGGGTGATGGTTAGCTTGCCGATGGGGTCAGTGCAGCGCGAGCTCTACAAGCTCATGAAGTCCGAAGTCGCGCGTGACGCCGCGAGCGCGCTGAGCCTGCGCAGCAAGCAGGCCTTCCGCCACCTCGGGCGATCCGTCGCGAGGTTGCTGCAGTTTGTCTCCAATCCTGCGCTGTTGTCCTCGGAGTTGGGCTTCGCGCATGAGGACTTGCTGCGGGCAGTGCTCGCCGAGGGCGATGGGCCGAAGCTTCGGTATGTCTTGAAACGAACGCGCCTTCTCGCCCGCGAAGGCAAGAAGGTGCTGATCTGGTCGTCCTTCGTCCGCAATGTCGAGTACATGGCCGACCGCCTCTCCGACTTGGGGGCCGTTTACATCCACGGCGGAGTGGACGCGGGCGATGAGGACGACGACGAGACGCGCGAAGGCAAGATCAAGCTCTTCCACGACGATCCGAACGTGAGGGTGATGGTCGCCAACCCCGCAGCGGCGAGCGAGGGCGTGAGCCTGCATACCGTTTGCCACCACGCGATCTACTTAGATCGCACTTTTAACGCTGCGCACTACCTGCAAAGCGAGGACCGGATCCATCGGCTTGGCCTGCCTCCAGATCAGCAGACGATCATCGAGATCGTGGAGTGCGAAGGCACGGTGGACGAAACCGTGCGCGAGCGCTTGAGGCAGAAGATCGGGGCGATGGCCGAGGCGTTGGAGGACTCCTCGTTGAAGCCCGACCCTATCCCGCTGGATCCTGCAGTAATCGCCGAGGTTGATGACGAGTTCGAGGGCACCGGCATGGCGGAGGATGACATCCAGGCCCTGCTGCGCGATCTACGAAGCGAAGGGTGATGCAATTTTCCCCAGGCATTCTGCAAGGCAGCATGGCGCTGCTGGATGTTCTCTCTCGTCGCTCGCTTACGGTGCCGGAGCTTCATGCCGTGGCCGGCTCTTCGGTAGGCCCGGCAATCGACGCGGCCTTCTTCCTGCGCTGGATGAGCGTGAATCCGGAGGGGGTGGCCGTCGCGACCCCTGAGGGTGAGCGAGTGAGGTTGGTTGAGGGATACGAGCAGCGGCTTCGCCAGGCGATCCTTGACTACATCGATGCTGCGTCCCCTCCGTGGGTACAGACAGCGAGCTTCGGCCGTAAACGGCTCATCTCGTTCGCCGGCAATCAGATCGGCCAGGTTTTCTTGGAAGCCGGATTGGTCGACGGGACGGAGGACGCGGTGGTCGCATTCTGGGACGCGCTGGCAGCGAGGGCCCGCGGGCAAAAGGACGATCGGCTGAATGTGATCGGGCGTGAAGGCGAACGGCTCTCGCTGGCCTACGAGCGTGAGCGGACGGGCCGCCAGCCGAAGTGGGTCGCCATCGACAACAACGATGACGGCTATGACATCCTATCGATCGTGAGCGCGGACGATCCTCGCAAGCAATCGATCGAAGTGAAGGCTTCGACCTTAGGTTTTCGGGGCTCGTTCTTCCTAACTCGAAACGAGTGGGAGCGAGCCTTGGAAGCCGAGCAGCACGCCTTCCATGTTTGGTCTCTGGCTACTACCCCGCCAACGCTTGCCGTGCTTGACTCTGTTGCTTTGGGCGAGCATGTGGCCGCTGACCATGGCGATGGGCAATGGCGAGTTATTGAAGTTCCACTTCGCGCATTTCAGGCTAGGTTTGCTGCGATTGGCTAACAACCATCTGGAATGCACTGCGATCAACGCTGAGGGACGGCTCTTCAGGTGTTCGTTTCGCGACCAGCGACAACCGTGTCGGGTCGGGAAGTGCGTTCACCATCGTCGGCTTTGCAGGTCTCTAGGAAGTCAGCCCAAGCCTGCAGCATCGCCCGGCGTTCATCCTGGTACTGATGCCGGTTATAGGCCGCTCGCACCCGATTCGCCGGCACATGCGCGAGGCAGTGCTCGATGACATCAACGCTCGCGCCCGCTGAGTTGAAGTGCGTGCTGAAGGCGGCGCGCATGCCATGCGGTGTGCCGACGCCGCTGTAGCCCAGCCGCTCCATCACCGCATTCAGGCTCCGGTCGGCCATCGGCCGAGTCGGGTCGAGGCGGTTGGGAAACAGAAGGACACTCTGCTCGGGCACCACCGCTCGCAGCGTGCGCAGCGCGGCAACGGCCTGTCGCGACAGCGGCACCCAGTGCGCGCGCCGGGCCTTCATGCGCTCGGCTGGAATCTCCCACGCCGCAGCGGCCAGGTCGAACTCGCTCCACCGCGCACCGACCACTTCGTTCTTGCGGCATGCCGTGAGCACGACGAGCCGCATCGCGATGCGCGTCTCGATGTTGAGCGATTCGGTGGCGTCGAGCTGACGCAGGAAGTCGCGCAAGCGCGTCGAGTCAAGGGCGGGATGGTTCTGCTGGTTGCGCTTGCGCAGCACGCGCACCGGCGGCACCGGGTTGTCCTCGATCAGCCCCGTGTCGATCGCATACTCGAAGATGCGCCACAGGTGATTGCGCAGGTTGCGAGCCACTTCCGGCGCTCGCGCCTCGACTGCCTTGAGCGCCATCGTCAACTCGAGCCGTGTGACCGACGCGACGCTTCGCCCTTGGAACACAGGCAGCAAGTCTTTCTCGATCTCGCGCCGGCGCTGCACCGCGGTGCCCGCGCTCAGCGCGGCGCTGGTCGCTTCGTCCCACTCCCGATACACCGCTTCGAAGCTCTCCTTCGATCGCCGCACGTCGTCGAACGCCCGGGACTCGCGCGCGTCGCGTCGCTCATGCACGGGGTTGATGCCTTTGGCGACGAGGTGCCGCGACGCCGTGTGCGCCGCGCGTGCGTCGGCCAAGCCGACCTCGGGGAACGCGCCGAGCGCCTGCAAGCCTTCGACGCCGCCGATCCGAAACTTGTAGCGCCACAGCTTTGACCCGTTCGGTTGAACGAGCAGGAACAACCCACCGCTGTCAGCCAGCTTGTAGGCACGTTCCGCGGGCTTCGCGGTCTTGACCTTTACAGCACTCAACATCGACAAGTCTGCACTCGCAGCCCGAACAGTACCGCCAAAACTACCCCCAGGACGATGGCATTGGGTGGGTTGTCGGTGGACGTTGCGAGACGCCGGCCGACCCCAAGTGCTTGATCCGCAAGAAACACGAGATGACCCGGGATCGCCCGGGACAACCCCCCTCTTTCAGGTGGCGAGTTTCATGGGTCCAACGTTGTCCGCACATCACCGATCTACGTGGTTGCAGCGAGAGTCCGCACCTCAAGCCAATACGCCTCATCGCCCGTCGAAGATCATAGTGCCCCCCTTAGGGCTTTGGCCTGTCGCCACGCCCAGCGGCTCTTTCGAGCAGGCGACCTGCCAATGCAGTTTGGCCAGCAGCGTGACTTCGCTGCGTCACCCCGTCAAGCGCGGTTCACGCCGCGTGCGGCGTTGGTCGACGTCATGCCGTGCGGGGCAGTGGCGGACTTACTTGGCTTTCTTGATCCGTGAGATCTTCGTGCCTTCGATGCTCAGGCTGGCCATCAGACCGGTCTGGTCGAAGATGAACGCATAGGCGTCGTCCTTCAGTGTCGATGACGACAGGTTCTTGGCCATGCCTTCGCTGGCGACCACCACCGATGGTCCGACGCCAACTTCCCAGCCATTGGTTTCATCGAGGTACTTCACGGCCTTGTCGCTCATCAGAAACACCACGTAGCCGTAAGACTCGGCGCCAGCCTGCCAACCCCAGGAGGCAGAGACCGAATTGAAGTAGCCGTTGAAGGTGCCGCCCTTGGTCAACACACCCTCACCGTAGCTCCCGCCGAAGATCAACCCGGCTTTGACAATCTTCGGAAACACCAGGACCGCTCGTGCGTTCTTTGACAGCGCTGCGGCCGTTGGATTGGTCTTGTACAGCGTCTGCAGGGCCTGTGCGGCGTCCTTGTTCAGGTCTTCAGCTGTCGCGGCCTGAGCGATGGTGCCAGCGATGCCCAGCGACAGGGCTGTGGCGGTCACGAACAGGGTCTTCAGTGCGTTGCGTCGAATGGTGGTCATGAGGTTTCCCGAGAAGAGTGAATCAAGGCGAGAACCTTACGTGCGCGAAGCGTGGTTCGATGTGCGCGAGAGCGCAGACACCGTGTAGGACGAGGCCGCTGCAGATTCGGCAGCTGGGGTCACACTCATGTCCCCGACGGCCTGTCCAGGAGTAGCCCATGCCGATTGCCTATGTCAGACACCTGACCAGTCGCCACCGCACCACGCAAGCCAATCGTCACCTCGGGTTCACCTTGTGCTTCGTGGCCGGATCGATCAATGCGGGCGGCTTCCTCGCGGTGCAGCAGTACACCTCGCACATGACCGGCATCGTGTCGTCGATGGCCGACCAGATCGTGCTCGGTGCGTACGAGTTGGTCTGGGATGGCGCCGGCGGCTTGCTGTCGTTCCTGGCAGGTGCCGCCTGCTCCGCCATGCTGATCAACTACGCCCGCAGGCGGGAGATGCACAGCGAATACGGCCTGCCGCTGCTGGTTGAGGCCATGCTGCTGCTGTGCTTTGGTGTGATGGGCGCCTGGCTGTCGCACATCGAAGGCCTGTTCGTGCCCGCCACGGTGATGCTGCTGTGCTTCATCATGGGCTTGCAGAACGCGGTCATCACCAAGCTGTCGCATGCCGAGATTCGCACCACGCACATCACCGGCATCGTCACCGACATCGGCATCGAACTGGGTAAGTTGCTCTACTGGAACCGCGGCAGCGTGCCGGATCGCACCCCTGTGCGTGCCAATCGCCAGCGCATCGCTGTGCTGTGCGGACTGGCTGGCTGCTTCTTCGCGGGTGGCGTGGCCGGCGCCGTCGGCTTCAAGCACGTGGGCTATGTGTCGACGCTACCGCTGGCGGTGATCCTGGTCGTGCTGGCCAGCGTCCCGGCGATCGATGATGTGAAGGCCTGGCGCCATCGCCGGTGACACTTCAGCAATCCCTGCATGGCAGCGGGCCGCGATCACAGGCGATGGTTCAGTTTTTCTTCTCTGGTACGCCGAGGCCATGGCGACGCTCGATGGACGCCCCCAAGATGTCGAAAAGTCGGGCCAGTTTGCGGTCAAGTTCGGAAATGAAGTCGGACATCGGGTGCCTGCAGATGGAATGGAAAGGCGCGAACGATAGCCGACACGCAACCGGTCGAGCCGATACGTGCTTCGCGTCTGCTGATGACCGGATCAGCCGGAATCGACGTCAGACACTGTGCAGGCGTTACACCGACGCCAGTGGACGCTTCAAGAGGCGGCTGGCGTGACTGCGTCAAAAGGATCAACATCGGCGCATCAAGGAGACTGCCCATGACACCCGATGACACCCCAGAAGACGGCTCGTTCGCCAAGCTGATGGACGAACAACTCGAGCTCGCTGCGGCCCGGCTGCCCGCGCTGGAGCCGGCATCAGCGCATCCTTCTCCGGTCGATCATGAGGAGCGCCACGAGCCGCATGCCACGCTCGAAGACGTCTTGCTCGGCAAGGCCGAGCCCACGCCGGAGATGCTGGACGAATTGGCCGCATTGGAAGCTGCGCCTGCGCTCAGCGACGAGGAACTCGCGCGACAGGCACTCGCCGATGGTGGCTCAGACAACGATCCGTCGACACCGGAGTAACGCATGTGCACCGCTGGCGGGGCGTGCGCTGCATAGAATCCGCGCCTACTCAAGGAACGTCGAGGGACTTCGGACATGGGCGCGCAGTGGAAAGCCAAGCACAAGGACCTCGCCGCCAATGCCAAGGGGCAGCTGTTCGGAAAGTTGGCCAAGGACATCATGATCGCCGCGCGTCAGGGCCCCGACCCAGCGGCGAACTCGCGGTTGAGACTGGTTGTCGAGCAGGCGCGCAAGGTCTCGATGCCGAAAGACACCCTGGAACGCGCCATCAAAAAGGGCGCCGGACTGACCGGCGAAGCGGTGCATTTCGAGCACGCGCTCTATGAGGGCTTCGCGCCGCACCGCGTGCCTGTCATGGTGGAATGCCTGACCGACAACGTGAACCGCGCCGCGTCTGAAATGCGTGTGCTGTTCCGCAAGGGGCAGCTCGGTGCCTCTGGCTCGGTGGCCTGGGATTTCGACCACCTGGGCATGATCGAGGCCGAGCCGATCGCAGCCGGCGCCGACCCCGAATTGGCCGCCATCGAGGCGGGCGCTCAGGACTTCGAAGCAGCCGACGATGGTGCTTCCCTGTTTCTGACCGCTCCGACCGACCTTGACCTCGTCAGTCGCGCGCTGCCAGCGCACGGTTTCACCGTGCTGTCGGCCAAGCTGGGCTACAAGCCCAAGAATCCTGTCTCTGCTGCCACTCTCAGTTCGGAACAGCTCGAAGAAATCGAAGCCTTTCTGGCTGCGCTGGATGGCAACGAAGACGTGCAGAACGTCTATGCAGGCCTGCGCGACTGATCCCCCTACCACTCCATTGCCATGAACGACACCGTCGACAAACCCCCACTGCCAGATCACCTGTCGATCGACGCGCGCAGCCCGCATCACATTGCAGCGATCTTTGACCATGATGTCGGCATTCGCTTCAACGGCAAGGACCGAAGCGATGTAGAGGAATACTGCATCAGCGAAGGCTGGATCAAGGTGCCGGCCGGCAAGGCGGTGGACCGCAAGGGACAGCCGCTGCTGATCAAGCTGAAGGGCAAGGTCGAGGCGTTCTACCGCTGAACCCTCGGCGCGATACGCATCCTGGTCGCCTGGCCCGCATACCCAAGCGGTCGACCGTTCAGCTTTATTTCTTGTTGCGCCGATCCGCCAGGCTCTTCTGGATGGCGACGATCTGCGCCGTTGCGCTTTGCACCTGGTGGGCCAACACCCGCATCTCGTCGGCCACCACCGCAAAGCCGCGGCCCGCGGTGCCCGCACGAGCGGCCTCGACCGACGCATTCAGGGCCAGCAGATTGGTCTGGTGCGCCACTTTCTGAATCGAGCCGACGATGTCGCCGATCGTCTTGAGGCTGCCGTCCATGAACGTGTTGTTCTCGATCTGGGCGAGCTGGTTCTCTTCTTCTTGCTTCTGAAGTGAGATGTCGGCCAGTGCGCCCACGACCCGCAAAGGCGTACCGTCGGCCGCACGTTTGGTCTGTCCGCGAGCGCGGAACCAGCGGAACGAGCCGTCCTTGCAACGCAGCCGGTACTCGACGTCGTAGGGGGTGCGGCCGGTGCGGTCGGTCAGATGCGCCGTGAAGGCATTGACGACGCGATCCAGGTCCTCCGGATGAAGTTTCGACGCCCAGCTCTCCAGCACATCGGGAAACTCAGCCTCGGTTTCGTAGCCGACCAGCCGACGGAACTGCTGCGACCACCAGAACGCATTCTTGGGGTTCACGGGATCGCCGGCCACGACCTCCATGTCCCACAGACCTTCCTGCAGCATCTCGCGGCCGAGGTCGAAGCGGACCATCATCGTGTTGAGCAACTGGTCGTCCTGCACTGCCGCGGTGATGTCCGTCAGAGACCCCGCGACGCGCAGCGGCGTCCCGTCGGCGGCGCGGATGGTTTCTCCGCGTGCACGGAACCAGCGGTAGCTGCGGTCACGCATGGCGAGCCGGTATTTCACGTCATAGGGCGTGCGGCCACTGCGGTCCGCCAGGTGCTTGCCGAATGCCGCCAGCGTGCGATCCTTGTCATCAGGGTGCAGTCGGCTCGACCAGCTCGACAGGATGTTCGGGAAATCTTTCTCGCTGGTGAAGCCCAGCATCCGCCTGAACTGATCCGACCACCAGAACGGGTTGTCGGGGTTGGACGGATCGTCCGGATTGATCTCCATGTCCCACAAGCCGTCGGACGTGGCCATGCGAACCAGATCAAAGCGTGTCTGCAAGGAAGCAATCTGCTCGCTCAGATCGGACACCTGCTGCGAGAGCTCCATTTCGCGGCTCCGCGCCTCATTGAGCTGAGCCAGGGTCAAATCTTGCTGGTCAGAGGTGCCGAAGATTCGCTTCAGGACAGCGCTCATGCTTGTGTCTCCATCAATTGATTGGGCGGGCAAGAAAATGCTTGGCGATGGCCAGAATGCACAGCGAACCCAAACTCACGGCGCGGGCTGCGTGGATGGCTGGTCTTCGGCAGCGTTTGCTGCTGACTTAAGTGCAGATGTACCCCTGAGTCGACAAGGGGTTTACTGACCTTTTCGCCGTCGTTGCGATGTGCGACAGTGTGTGGGGGGCGTCAACCGAGCGCCATAGAGCTACCGGGTCGAGGAGTATCAGGATGATCAAGGTCAAGGATCTGCTCAAGAAGAAGCAGCAAAGAGGGGTTTTTTCGGTGACATCGACCGATTCGGTTCAAACCATCCTCGAAATGATGCTGGCCAACACCATTCGCTCGGTGGTGGTGCTCGAGAAGGATCAGCTGATCGGCATCGTGTCCGAGCGCGATTGCGCACTGAAAGTCCTGTTCCGCAACCGCAAGGCCTCAGAAACCACGGCAGCGGAGATCATGACGCGCGATGTGTTCACGGTCACCGGAGAGGAAACCATCGACGCCTGCATGCTGATGATGTCGTCGAAAAACATCCGGCATTTGCCGGTGTGCAGCAGCGGCCGGGTTGTCGGGATGGTGTCGGTCGGCGATGTCGTCAAGGAAGTGATCTGCCATCAGACCGAGCTGATCACCTACCTCGAAGGCTACATCCGCGGCAACAGCGTCAACGCCTACTGAGCGCGCGACACGGCACGTCTGCGCACCGTGCCATTGCCCTCGCACGACGGATGGCGAGGTCAGCAGCCCAACTTGATGGCTTGCATTGGTCGGCCGCTGTCAGCGTCGAACACCACCAGATTGACCTGTCGCGAGCGGCTGCCTTCGGAGGCGGTCAGCGGGGTGAAGCTGAGCGTTTTCGCGTGCTCCTCGCCGGTGCTCCAGAGCGATACCGGGCGGTACTCGCGCACCACGAAATCATGGGCAAGGGTGGCGCCGCTGTTTTCACCACGTTTCACCTCCGACACCCACCCGTTCTCCGTCACTGCCCAGTAGGCACCTACCCGCAGCGTCGGTCCGTTCACGGCTTGAACGACTGCCGTGTATCGGTCGCCCATCCGGCTGAGTTGCACCTGCACCGGTGAACTTGATGGCGGTACGGTGATCGGTGGGCGCAGGCTGCGCCAATGCCTGGCATCGACGCCATTGATCGTGACCTGGGGCGTGTAGCTGAAGCGAGACCCATTGACCCGCTGCTGCTGGGCTTGCCGCTGGCTGAAAGCCGGGCTGCCGAAGGGGTCCTTCCAGCCCAGGTGATCCCAGTAATCCACATGGAAGGCCAGCGCGATCACATCAGGCTGCGCCGTCAGCTTGGACAACCAGCGATCGGCCGGGGGGCACGAACTGCAGCCCTCCGAGGTGTAGAGCTCGACGATCGCTGGCGTGTTGGCGCCGCTGCGCGCCGTGCAGCTGCCAGAAGATTCAGCGGCTTGGGCGGATGCCAGCAAGCAACACAACCCGATTGCAGCGACCGTCAGTGTCTTCGGCGATGGGTGCCATCGGCTGGCTTCTCCGGCCGTCATGGGTCTCAAGCTGCGCGAGGGGTCAGTGGACATGCGTTTTCTCGATACATCCAGGGATGCCTTGGAGTCGCGCCAGCCGCTGGCTCCTTACAGCGGGAGTCTGATCCGGTAGGGACCTGCTCTATGCTCGGTCGCCCTTGACCCGCTTAACTCCATGTCCTTGACTGACGCTCGTTCGATCCTCACGCGCCCTGTCGCCATCGTCGGTGGCGGCCCGGCAGGATTGATGGCGGCGGAAGTGCTGTCGGGTGCTGGGTTACACGTCGATCTGTATGACGCCATGCCTTCGGTGGGGCGCAAATTCCTGCTGGCTGGCAAGGGTGGCCTGAACCTGACGCATTCAGAACCCTTCGACGCCTTCGCCAGTCGTTATGGCGAACGCCGCGCGCTGATCACCCCGATGCTTGAGCGCTTTGGCGCGGCCGCGTTGCGCGCTTGGTCGCAGCGTCTGGGCACTGCCACCTTCATCGGCAGTTCGGGCCGGGTGTTTCCTGTCGATCTGAAGGCAGCCCCGCTGTTGCGGGCGTGGCTGCATCGTCTGCGCGATCAGGGGGTGCGCTTTCACATGCGACACCGTTGGCGAGGTTGGGCAGACCCTGAGACCGCCGCGTTGGCATTCGAAACGCCGCACGGCGCGCTGACGGTGCACGCCGATGCGGTGGTGCTGGCGTTGGGCGGTGCAAGTTGGGCGCGGCTCGGGTCGGACGGCGCCTGGGTGCCGTGGCTGCAGTCGCGCGGTGTAGAGCTGGCGCCACTTCGCCCGTCGAACTGCGGCTTCGACGCAGCGCATGTCGACGTGCACGGGCAGATCCAGCCGGGCTGGAGCGAGCATTTCCGGGATCGCCATGCCGGAGCGCCGCTGAAGAACGTAGCCCTTGCGTGCGTGGGCCCCAATGGCCGGCGCTTCCATCAACCCGGCGAGTTCGTCGTCACCGCAGGCGGCGTCGAAGGCAGCCTGGTCTATGCGGCATCGGCCGTGCTGCGCGATGCGATCGAGGCAAATGGTCCAGCAGTGGCCGAGCTCGACCTGTTGCCAGGGCGCAGCGTCGAATGGGTCGCCCGCGAAGTGGCCCATCCGCGCGGTGCCCGGTCGCTGTCGACGCACCTGAAAGGGCGGCTCGGTCTGGACGGTGTCAAGGCCGCGCTGCTGTACGAATTGCTGCCGCGAGCGGAGATCGCCGATCCTGTGCGGCTGGCTGCAGCCATCAAGGCTTTGCCGCTGACACTGCGGGCACCACGGCCGATTGACGAGGCCATCAGTACCGCGGGTGGCGTGCGCTTCGAGGCGATGGACGCCAACGGCATGCTGCGCGCCGCCCCTGGAGTTTTCTGTGCGGGCGAGATGCTTGATTGGGAGGCGCCGACCGGCGGTTATCTGCTGACGGCGTGCTTCGCCAGCGGCGTCTGGGCGGGCGAGGGCGTGTTGAGGTATCTCGACCATCGCCACGTGGCAAACTCCGCCGCCCCTGGGTGTTGATCGACGCAGCGGGGCCTCCCTCCTACCGATTTCTGCCCGCTCGGGCGTATTCCCTTGAACAAGATCTTGCTGCAAATTGCCAACGAACTGAAGGTTCGGCCGGCACAGGTACTCGCTGCTGTTGAGTTGCTCGATGGCGGGGCCACCGTGCCGTTCATCGCCCGTTATCGAAAGGAAGTGACGGGCAATCTCGAGGACGTCCAACTGCGTGAACTGGAAGTACGGTTGTCGTACCTGCGTGAGCTCGAAGAGCGCCGCACCGCGGTGCTCAAGAGCATCGCCGAGCAGGGTAAGCTGACGCCAGCGTTGCAGGCGGCGATAGACGCCGCCCCGACGAAACAGGAACTGGAGGACATCTACCTGCCCTTCAAGCAAAAGCGTCGCACCAAGGCCATGATCGCCCGCGAGGCCGGCTTGGAACCCCTGGCGGACAGGTTGTTCACCGACCCAGCGCTCGATCCGCTGACGGACGCCCATGCGTTCATCAACGCCGAGGGCGGTTTTGCCGATGCACTGGCCGTGCTCGATGGCGTGCGCGACCTCCTGGCCGAGCGCTGGGCGGAGGACGCGACGCTGGTCGGCAAACTGCGCGAGTGGCTGTGGGCCGAAGGCACGCTGCAGAGCAAGTTGCTGGACGGCAAGGACGTGAACCATCCGGACACAGCGAAGTTTCGCGACTACTTCGACTATGCCGAGCCGATCCGCACGGTGCCATCGCATCGCGCGCTGGCCGTCTTCCGAGGCCGCACGCTGGAATTCCTGGACGCCAAGCTGGTGATCGACCCAGCGCCTGCGGCGGTGACGAACCCCACCGGCAGACCCGCGCCGGCGGTGTCGCTGGCCGAAGGCCGCATCGCGGTGCATCTGGGTTGGCACCATGCACAGCGCCCAGCCGACGACCTGATCCGCAAATGCATTGCGTGGTGCTGGAAGGTCAAGCTCAGTCTGAGCCTGGAGCGAGACCTGTTTACCCGATTGCGCGAAGCGGCCGAGCAGGTCGCGATCAAGGTGTTTGCCGAGAACCTGCGCGACCTGCTGCTGGCAGCACCCGCCGGGCCGCGCGTGGTGATGGGGCTGGACCCGGGCATTCGCACCGGTTGCAAGGTGGCCGTGGTCGATGCGACCGCGAAAGTGCTCGCCACCGAGACGATTTACCCACTGGAGCCTCGCCGTGACTGGGAGGGCTCCTTGCACACACTGGGCCGGCTGTGCGCAGCGCATGGCGTCGATCTGATTGCCATCGGCAATGGCACGGGCAGTCGCGAGACCGACAAGCTGGCGGCTGAATTGATCCAGCGGCTCCACAAGCTTGCCCCAGAGCGAAGCGTGACCCGGGTCGTTGTCAGTGAAGCGGGTGCGTCGGTCTACAGCGCGAGCGAATATGCCAGCAAGGAGCTGCCCGATCTCGATATCAGCCTGCGCGGCGCCGTCAGCATCGCGCGGCGCTTGCAGGACCCGCTGGCCGAGCTGGTGAAGATCGAGCCGAAAAGCATCGGCGTGGGCCAGTACCAGCACGATGTCAACCAGAGCGATCTGGCGAAGAGCCTGAACGCGGTGATCGAGGATTGCGTCAACGCGGTCGGCGTCGATGTGAACACGGCGTCGGCGCCGTTGCTGTCGCGGGTGTCGGGTTTGAGTGCTGCGGTGGCAGCCAGCGTTGTGCGCTGGCGCGATGCACACGGCGCGTTCCGCAACCGGCAGCAACTGCTGGAGGTATCTGGGCTGGGCGCCAAGACCTTCGAGCAAAGCGCGGGCTTTCTGCGCGTGCGCAATGGCGACAACCCGCTGGACCAGTCGGGCGTGCACCCCGAGACCTACCCGGTGGTCGAACGCATCCTCACCGCAGTCAAGAAGCCGGCGGCCGAGGTGATGGGCCGCAGCGATGTGATTCGCACGCTGAAGCCCGAAGCCTTTGCCGATGAGCGTTTTGGTGCCATCACGGTCAAGGACATCCTTGCCGAGCTGGAAAAGCCGGGCCGCGACCCTCGGCCCGACTTCAAGGTGGCCCGGCTCGCCGACGGCATCGAGGACATCAAGGACCTGCAACCGGGCATGACGCTCGAAGGCACGGTCAGCAACGTGGCGCAGTTCGGCGCCTTCGTCGACCTGGGGGTGCACCAGGACGGCCTGATCCACGTGAGCCAGCTCGCACACAAGTTCGTCAGCGATGCGCGCGAGGTGGTCAAGACGGGCGACGTGGTCAAGGTGAAGGTGCTCGAGGTGGATCTGTCACGTCAGCGGATCTCACTGACGATGAAGCTCGACGCCGTGCCCGCCGATCGCGGCGGCAAGGAAGGGGGCGCGGCTGGCAATCGGTTCCAGCCGGCCGGGCGAGGCGAGCGGCCATCGAAGTCGCGCGCGAGCGATGTTGCGGTGGGCGGCGGGGCGATGTCGGCGGCGTTTGCCAAGCTGCAGATCAAGCGCTGAACGCGACGGCGATCCCGGGTAAACGCGCAGTTTGGGGCTGGCATGGTCCACGGCAGTCACACGTTTGCGTCTGGGTGCGATGGGAAGTCTGGATCGCCTGCATCCAGATTCGAACTCATCTCGTATGTGGGGGAGCGCTACTCGACTCTCTGGAGCGGGAACGCGATTCAGGTCGCAGCACTTCGGTGCTGCGCGTCTTCCCCACCACAAGATGCGAGACAACACCCATGAAGACCCTACCGACGCCATCCAGTCGCTTGCTGCCGATCATCGGCGCGCTGGCCACTGCCTACGGGCTCAGCGCTGCGCTGCCTGCGCAGGCTTCCAGCCATCGCGAAGCACCCTCGATTGCCGGTACGCCGCGCGTTGATGCGACTGATTTCTACATGTTCAACAGCTACGAGACGGGTCGCGGGGACTACGTCTCCATCATGGCGAACTATCTGCCGCTGCAGGACCCGTACGGCGGCCCCAACTACTTCTCGCTCGATCCGAACGCGCTGTACGAGATTCACATCGACAACAACGGCAACGGCGTCGAGGACATCACTTTCCAATTCCGATTCAACAATACGCTGAAGGGCACCACCGCGGCGCCAGGCATCCAGATCCCGATTGGCTCCGCCAACGTGCCGATCCCGTTGATCCAGGCCGGTGGGGTCACGGTACCGAATTCACCCAACCTGAACTTGAACGAGACCTTCACGGTCAACATCGTTCGCGGTGATCGTCGCCGGGGCGCGAGGGCCTCGATCACGAACGCCGACGGCGGGTCGGCCACGTTTGCCAAGCCGGTGGACAACATCGGCTCGAAGACGATTCCTGACTACAACGCCTACGCTGCACAGCACGTCTACACCGTCAACATCCCAGATTGCTCAGCGCCCGGCAAGCTGTTTGTTGGTCAGCGCAAGGATCCGTTTGCGGTCAACCTCGGCGTGATCTTCGATCTGGTGAACGTGCCACTGTCCGTCATTACCAACCCAGCGCTCAAGAATGCCGCAACCGACCCGGCGAACAACGCCGGTGCTGACAACCTGGCGGACAAGAACGTCACCACGTTGGCGATTGAAGTGCCGAAGTCGTGCCTGACCGCCGGCACCGATCCGGTCATCGGTGGCTGGACCACGGCGAGCGTTCGCCAGGGCAGCTTGATCAATCCGACGCCGCGTCGTGGCCATGGCACCACTGCTGTGACCGGGGGCGCTTGGACACAGGTGTCGCGATTGGGCAGTCCGCTGGTCAACGAGGTGGTGATCGGCCTGCCTGACAAGGATCGCTTCAACGGCTCCAGGCCTGCCAACGACCTGCAATTCGCCACCTACGTGACGAACCCAACCCTGCCGAGCTTGCTGGAAATCGCCTTTGGGACCGGTCCTGGCGTCATCGCGCCCACCAACCTGCCACGTACTGATTTGCTGAACGTGTTCTTGAACGGTGTCGCGGGTGTCAATCGGCCCACCACCAGCCTGACCTCGGCTGGCCTCGTGCCGGCGGAAATGCTGCGCTTGAACACGGCCATCCCAGCCGTGCCCCTGAACCAGCAAAACCGACTCGGCGTGGCCGGTGAAGTGGTACGCGTAGGTGGTGCGGCCAACCTCGGCAATGCGATCGACTTGGCGGGTTACCCGAACGGTCGTCGTCCGAATGACGATGTCGTCGACATTTCGCTGATCGCCGTGGCCGGCGCCCTGTGCCTGGCCAACAGCGTGGGTGATCTGAGTCAGCTCAATGGCACCAACAATGCCAACGTGCTGGGGTTGAACACGTTCACCATCCCTGGCTCCACGCCTACGGTGCTGTCTTCGACCTGCAATGTTCCTGCCGTGCCGCTGGGTGCTACTGCACTGTCACTGCACGATGGCATCGATCAAGCGGTCGACACGCCTAATTACGTTCGCACGAGTATCTTCCCGTACTTTGCCAAGCCGATCCCCGGCGCTGGCACGAACTGAGGAGGCACGCAACATGAGCAAGCAAACCTTGTGGGTCGTGGGCATCACCGCAACGCTGTTGTCGGCCTGCGGTGGGGGTGGCGGCGGATCGAGCACGCCGGCAGTGACTGAGGCCGTGCCCGCTGCTGCCTCCAGCGACTTTGGAGTCGCCACGACCTACGTTGCGGAACTGACGGCAGAACCGGCCAGCACCACCGACACGTTGGAACCGGTCGCGGTACCCGATTCGCTGGCCTCCAGCGACACCGCTGAGCCGGCTGAGATTCCTTGACGACCGGTCAGAGCGGGTGAGAGAGAATCCCGGCGCGTCTTCCTGAAAGGGGCGGCGCGCCGGTTTTCCATGGCCTTCCCACGGGAGCGAGGGAGATGAATCGAGATTCAGCCTGGCGCGTCGCCGTGGTGGTGACCGCTGGCGCTCTGTCAGTGACAGCTGCTCCTGTTGCGCATGCCGAGCCCCTGAATCCTCAGCGCGACAGCGATGTGATCGAGGTGCTTCCGGCAGGTGGCAGTGCGGCCGAAGACCGGAAGCTGCGACGCTTGTGGGCCAGTCAGCCCACCGATGCGACAACAGCCGTCTCGCTGGCCAGGCGCTACCTGTCTCGGGCGCGCGAGCTGGGTGATCCGCGTTACGCGGGTCAAGCACTGGCCGTGTTGCAAGGCTGGCCGGATCCAAAGACGGCACCCGATGATGTGTTGCTTGTGCAGGCCACTCTGCAACAGTACCTGCATGAGTTCGAAGTCTCCGCAGGCCATCTCGAACTGCTGGTGGCGCGCCGTCCCGAGCACGCTCAGGCGTGGCTGACGCTGGCGACCGTGCGTCGTGTGCAAGGCCGATATGCCGAATCAAACGTTGCCTGCCAAGGGCTCCTGGCGGCAGGGGTGCGCCTTGAATCGCAGGCCTGTCTGGCCGAGAACGCCAGCTTGCTAGGGGACAACGAGGGTGCGCGCCGCTCGCTGCAGCAATTGCTGGAGCCACCGCGTCTGCCGTCATCGACGCGCGCCTGGCTGCTGACCACGCTGGCGGAATTGGAGCTGCGCGACGGCCAGCCGGTCGCGGCGGAGACGGCCTTCAAGCAGGCGCTGGAAGTCGAGAACGGCGGTTACACGCTGCTGACCTACGCGGATTTCCTGTTTGAACAAAAGCGTGAAGAAGAGGCGCTCGCTCTGCTGTTGCCACAGCCGCGCACCGACGCGGTGATGCTGCGGCTGGCAATGGTCGGCGCGCGGCTGAACACGCCGAATGCCGCTGTCGATGCGCGTGTGGTGCGCGAAGCGATGGCACAGGCCAATCTGCGCCCCGATGCGCGCAGCACGCATGCGCGTGAACAGGCGATGTTTGCCCTTTGGGTCGAGGACAAGCCCGCCGCCGCACTGGCACTGGCGCGCGAAAACGTGCGCCGACAGCGCGAGCCGCTGGATCTGCTGGTGCTGGCGCACGCCGCTCGGGCCAGCGGCGATGCGAAAGCGATTCGCGAAGCGGATCAGTTGCGCAAGGAGATGGGGCTGCATGATCAGCGTCTCGATGCCTTGCTCTGATCGGCTCGTCATCCCGGTCGCTTCCCGGTTGCTGCGGGTGTTGGGGTGGGTGTGCTGTGTGTTGCTGGCGGGTCCGGTGCTGGCGCACAAGGGCAGTGATGCCTATTTGCAACTGAGGCTGGATGACGCGTCATCGACCTTGCGTGTCGACGTGGCGTTGCGCGATCTCGACGTGGTGCTCGATATCGACGCCGATGCGAATGGGCAGCTGACCTGGGCCGAGGTGCGCACCGCGTACCCAGGGATCGAGCGCTATCTGGCCGCGCGAGTACGAGTCGATGGTTGTCAGTGGCAGTCGGTGGTGACCGCGCTTGAGCGCCGCACCGACGGTGTGTACGCGGCGCTCACCTGGTCGGGCACTTGCGCCAGCGATACGGCAACGCCAGCCATTCGCTACAGCGCGCTGCGCGAGATCGACTCGACACACCGCGCGATCGCGAAGATCGAGCGGCCCGGCCACCCTGCGGCAGTGCAGGTGCTGGATCCGACGCAGGATTTGCTGCCGGCCAGCAAGGCGGCTGCATCAAGCCCGCTTTTAGCTGCACCGGGTACCGACTTCACTGCAGCAGATTTGACGTCCGCTCGGACTGCCTCCACCGGCATGACGGCTGCGGCGCCATCAGCGTCGTCTGCGCCCGTCGGTTTCATCCAGGAAGGCATGCGTCACATCCTCGGCGGCTACGACCATGCGCTGTTTCTGCTCGTGTTAATGCTTCCTGCGGTGATGCGCCGCACGAAGGCTGGCTGGCAACCGGTGGACCGGCTGGGCCAGGCCATCTGGCCGGTGGCGATGATCGTCACCGCGTTCACAGTGGCGCACTCCGTGACGCTGGCGTTGGCGAGCCTGAACCTGCTGTCTCTGTCTTCGTCGTTCATCGAGCCGGCGATCGCGCTGACCATCGTGCTGGCGGCCGTCGACAACCTGGTACCGATTTTCCGAGAGCGACGAGTGGTCGTCACCTTTTTGTTCGGCTTGATTCACGGATTCGGCTTTGCCGGTGTGCTGGGGGAACTCGGCCTGCCGGCGGTGCAGTTCGCCTGGGCCCTGTTTCAGTTCAACCTGGGCATCGAACTCGGGCAGTTGTTCATCGTCGCGATCGCCGTCACGGCGCTGTTCGCATTCCGCCAGCAGCGCTGGTACCCCCATGTCGTCATCCGCTGCGGGTCCGTGGTCGCCATCGTGATCGGCGCCCTGTGGTTCATCGACCGCACAGCCAACGTGGCGATCCTGCCGTTTTGACGCATAAAATTCAGGGTTCGCAGAGGTTCAAACAGGGCGCGGTTGTCGACCGCGCTTTTTCTTTTCCGATGGAGCTTCGATGATCTCGATTCAGTTGCCCGATGGTTCACAGCGCCAGTTCCCGGGCCCGGTGACGGTGGCCGAGGTGGCGGCCTCCATCGGCAGCGGACTGGCGAAAGCCGCGCTGGCGGGTCGCGTGGGCACAGGCGCCGACTCGAAAGTGGTGGACACCAGCTACCGGATCGAGCAGGACGCAACGCTCGCCATCATCACCGACAAGGACGCGGGCGGGCTCGAGGTCATTCGCCACTCGACCGCGCACCTGCTGGCGTATGCCGTCAAGACGCTGTTTCCGGACGCTCAGGTGACCATCGGCCCGGTCATCGAGAACGGCTTCTATTACGACTTTTCGTATCACCGCCCGTTCACGCCCGAAGATCTGGCCGCCATCGAAGCGAAGATGACCGAGCTGGCAAAGAAGGACGAAAAAGTCGAGCGTCGCGTGTTGCCGCGCGATGAGGCGGTGGCGTACTTCAAGGGCCTCGGCGAGGCCTACAAGGCCGAGATCATCGCCAGCATCCCGGCATGCGAGGATGTGTCGCTGTACCGCGAAGGTGCGTTCGAAGACCTGTGTCGCGGCCCCCACGTGCCCAGCACCGGCAAGCTCAAGCACTTCAAGCTGATGAAGGTGGCCGGCGCCTATTGGCGTGGTGATCACCGCAACGAGATGCTCCAGCGCATCTACGGCACTGCCTGGGCAACCAAGGACGAGCTTCAGCAACACCTGCACATGCTCGAAGAAGCCGAGAAGCGCGACCACCGCAAGCTCGGCCGCGAACTCGACCTGTTTCACATCGACGAGCACGCGCCGGGGCTGGTGTTCTGGCATCCGAAGGGCTGGACGATCTGGCAGCAGGTCGAGCAGTACATGCGTTCGGTGTATCGCGAGAACGGCTACCAAGAGGTCAAGGGTCCGCAGGTACTGGACCAGGGACTGTGGGAGAAGACCGGGCACTGGGACAAGTACCGCGAGAACATGTTCACCACCGAATCGGAAAAGCGCGAGTACGCGTTGAAGCCGATGAACTGCCCTGGGCACATCCTGATCTTCAAGCAGGGCATCAAGAGCTACCGCGACCTGCCGTTGCGCTTTGGTGAGTTCGGCCAATGCCACCGCAACGAGCCCAGCGGCTCGCTGCACGGGATCATGCGGGTGCGTGGCTTCACCCAGGACGATGGTCACATCTTCTGCACCGAGGACCAGATCCTCGATGAGTGCACCGCGTTCACCACGCTGCTGCAGAAGGTCTACGCCGACTTCGGGTTCACCAACATCATCTACAAGGTCGCGACGCGGCCCGAGAAGCGCATTGGTTCTGATGCGCTGTGGGACAAGGCCGAGTTCGCGCTGATGGAGAGCCTGCGCCGTTCAGGCTGCGAGTTCATCGTCACGCCGGGCGAGGGCGCTTTCTATGGCCCCAAGATCGAATACACGCTGAAAGACGCGATCGGGCGCCAGTGGCAGTGCGGCACGATCCAGGTCGATTCCAACATGCCCGAACGCCTGGGGGCAGAGTTCGTCACCGAAGCCGGTGAACGCGCGACACCGATGGTGCTGCATCGGGCCATCGTCGGCAGCCTGGAGCGCTTCATCGGCATCCTGATCGAGCAGCACGCGGGCGCCTTGCCGACGTGGCTGGCACCGGTGCAAATCAGTGTGCTCAATATCTCCGAACACCAGGCCGATTACGCGCAGGAAGTGACGAAAGCGCTTCAAAAACAAGGAGTTAGAGTTAGCACGGATTTGCGGAACGAGAAAATAACCTATAAAATTCGCGAGCATTCGATGCAGAAGGTTCCGTACATCCTTGTTGTTGGTGACAAGGAAAAGGCAAACGGAACCATCGCAGTGCGCGCCCGGGGAAATCAAGACCTCGGTGTCATGTCATTGGCAGACTTTTCCGCAAGGTTGGCCAGCGACATCGCTCAAAAAGCGTGATCTCTCCTGCTGTCAGCCGGAGCGCCCAGCCCTTTGATCGAACGGTGCGTGTGCATGTTTTGGTGTGAATTCCGTCGCCTTGGAGTTCGTTGAAAGGTTTGAACCATCGCTACTTTTGCTGATCGCCGTACCCCCAATGCCGAGCGCAAGCACCGGCTCAACCGGGAGATCATGGCGCCTGAAGTCAGGTTGAACGGTGTGGAAAACGAGCCACTGGGCATCGTGAGTACCCTTGAAGCACTGCGCATGGCAGGCGAACTGGATGTCGATCTGGTCGAGATCGCTGCCACAGCCGACCCTCCAGTCTGTCGCCTGATGGATTACGGCAAGTTCAAGTACCAAGAGCAGAAGCGGGCGGCGGAAGCGAAAGCCAAGCAGAAGGTGATTGAGGTCAAGGAAGTCAAATTCCGGCCGGGTACCGACGAGGGTGATTACCAGATCAAGATGCGCAACCTGCGCCGCTTCATCGAAGAAGACGGTGACAAAGGCAAGGTCACGTTGCGCTATCGAGGTCGAGAAATCACTCACCAGGAAATCGGCATGCGGCTTTTGGAGCGTATCCGCGACGAGCTGGCCGATGTTTCGGTGGTGGAAAACATGCCCAAGCTCGAAGGGCGTCAGATGATCATGGTGCTGGGACCGAAGCGAAAGTCCTGACACCAGAAGGAATACAACGCTGCGGTTTGGTCGCCGCGGCGTTGTCAGAAGCGACTGCAGGCCTACAAGACGGTGCGTGTTGCGCCGGCGCCTGCAGCAGCAACTTAAAAGGAGCAGTCATGCCCAAAATGAAGACCAAGAGCAGCGCGAAGAAGCGATTTCGCGTTCGCCCGGGCGGCACCGTCAAGCGGGGCCAGGCGTTCAAGCGCCACATCCTCACCAAGAAGTCCACGAAGGTCAAACGCCACTTGCGTGGTTCGACCGCCGTGCACGAGACCGACACGGGGCGCATCAAGCAGATGCTGCCTTTTGCCGGCCTGTAATTGACTGAAGGAGAAAACGCATGCCTCGCGTCAAACGTGGTGTAACCGCCCGTGCTCGTCACAAGAAAATCATCGCCCTCGCCAAGGGCTACCGCGGCCGTCGCAAAAACGTGTTCCGCATTGCCAAGCAAGCAGTCATGCGCGCTGGGCAATATGCGTACCGTGACCGCCGTACCAAGAAGCGCGTGTTCCGCAATCTGTGGATCGCCCGCATCAATGCTGGCAGCCGCAGCCATGGCGTCACCTACAGCAAGTTCATGGCCGGCTTGAAGAAGCTGTCGATCGACATCGACCGCAAGGTTCTCGCCGACATGGCCGTGAACGATCCTGCCGGCTTCGGCAGCATCGTCGAGAAGGTGAAGGCCCAACTCACTTGACCGCCTCGATCTGTCCTCGGGCCTCGGCCTGAGGCAGCGTGGCACGCTGGCAGCGATGACGTTGCCAGTCGCAAGTTCCTCAAGGCCGACCTCGTGTTGGCCTTTTTTGTTGCGGTTCCGCTTGAAGCCAGACCTCGATCCGATGAACGACCTCGAACCCCTGGTGCACGATGCGCAGCGCGACTTCGCGCAAGCCACGACACCGGCCGATCTGGAGAACGCCAAGGCACGCTACCTGGGCAAGTCCGGTCACCTCACTGATCAACTGAAAGCGCTCGCGACGCTGTCGCCTGACGAGAAGAAGGCGCGTGGCGCGCTGATCAACGCGGCCAAGCAGCAGGTGGAAGCGGCGCTGAACGCACGGCGGCAGGCACTTGCCGATGCCGAGCTCGATGCACAGCTGAAGGCCGAGGCGCTCGACGTGACGCTGCCCGGCCGCCAGCGTGGCACGGGTGGCCTGCACCCGGTCTCGCGCACGATGGAGCGCATTGAGGGCATCTTCGCATCGATGGGATTTGACGTGGCAGAAGGCCCGGAGATCGAGTCCGACTGGTACAGCTTCACCGCTCTGAACAACCCCGAGAACCATCCTGCTCGCTCGATGCAGGACACCTTTTACGTCGATGTGAAAGACGCCGAAGGCCGCTGGTTGAACTTGCGCCCGCACACCTCGCCGATGCAGGTTCGTTATGCACGTTCGCACGCCGACAAGCACCGCGGTGTCGATCCGATGCCTGAAATCCGCGTGATTGCGCCGGGCCGCACCTACCGGGTCGACAGCGACGCGACGCATTCGCCCATGTTCCACCAGTGCGAAGGCCTGTGGATCGGCGAGAACGTCAGCTTCAAGGACCTGAAGGTTGTCTTCACCGATTTCTTCCGCACTTTTTTTGAGACCGACGACCTGCAATTGCGCTTCCGTCCGTCGTTTTTCCCATTCACCGAGCCATCAGCAGAGGTGGACATCGCCTTCGCCAGCGGGCCGCTGAAGGGTCGTTGGCTCGAGGTGGCCGGCTCGGGTCAGGTGCACCCGAACGTGGTACGCAACTACGGGCTCGACCCGGAGCGCTACATCGGTTTCGCCTTCGGCATGGGCCCGGACCGGCTGACGATGCTGCGCTACGGCGTCAACGACCTGCGCCTGTTCTTCGACGGTGATCTTCGCTTCCTGTCGCAGTTCAAGTAAGACGTCCATCCGCCACCCGCACACGAAGAATTCCTCAGAAGGTTCACGCGATGCAATTCCCCGAGTCGTGGTTGCGCGAGTTCTGCAACCCGCCCCTGAACACCGCCGAATTGGCCGATCTGCTGACCATGGCAGGCATGGAAGTCGAAGAACTGCGCCCGGCTGCGCCGCCCTTCAGCGGCGTGGTGGTGGGCGAGGTGCTGGCCGTGGAGCGTCATCCCGATGCCGACCGGCTGAACGTCTGCCAGGTCAATGTGGGTGCCGCAGCGCCGCTGAACATCGTTTGCGGCGCGCCGAATGTGCGCGTCGGCATCAAGGTGCCTTGCGCGACCGTCGGTGCTGAATTGCCACCCTCCGACGAGAAGGTGAACACGGAGCCCTTCCGCATCAAGCTCGGCAAGCTGCGCGGCGTCGAAAGTCAGGGCATGCTGTGCTCGGCGCGCGAGCTCAAGCTGTCCGAGGAACACGGTGGCTTGCTCGTGTTGGCGGCCGACGCCCAGGTGGGCGCGAACCTGCGCGATCACCTGCTGCTTGACGACACCATCTTCACGCTCAAGCTGACGCCCAATCTCGGCCATGTGCTGAGCGTGTATGGCGTCGCCCGCGAGGTGGCTGCGCTGACCGGCTCGCCGCTGCGGCCACCTGCATTCCCGACTGCTCGCGCCAGCCTGCCGGACACGCTGAAGGCGACGGTCGAAGCGCGTGATCTCTGCGGTCGTTTCACGGGCCGCATCGTGCGGCAGGTGAACCCGAAGGCCAGCACGCCGACGTGGATGGTCGATCGCCTGGCACGCTGTGGTCAGCGCTCGGTCAGTCCGTTGGTCGACATCTCGAACTACGTGATGTTCGAGTTCGGTCGCCCGTCTCACATCTTCGACCTCGACAAGATCCATGGCGGACTGCAGGTGCGCTGGGGTCGGCCTGGTGAAACGCTGAAGCTGCTGAATGGCAGCACGGTGGAAGTCGATGCCAAGGTCGGTGTGATCGCCGATGAGCACGCCGTGGAGTCACTCGCCGGCATCATGGGTGGTGATGCCACTGCGGTGTCGGATGACACCCGCAACATCTACGTTGAAGCCGCGTTCTGGTGGCCAGACGCCGTAGCAGGTCGTTCGCGCCGCTACAACTTCTCGACCGACGCCGGCCACCGCTTCGAGCGAGGCGTTGATCCCGCCACCACGGTGGAGCACATCGAGCGCCTGACGCAGCTGATCATCGACATCTGCGGCACCCCGGACACCGCGTGCGGCCCGATCGACGATCAGGTGCTGGCGTTGCCCGAGGCCACGCCCGTGGCGCTGCGTGTCGATCGCGCGGCCAAGGTCATCGGCATGCCGGTCACACAGGCGCAGTGCGCGGCTGTGATGCAGCGGCTCGGTCTGGTGTACTCAGAGGCGCCCGGCGTGCTGACGGTCACACCGCCGAGTTGGCGCTTCGACCTGCAGATCGAAGAAGACCTGATCGAGGAAGTGATTCGTGTCCTCGGATTCAACAGCCTGCCGAGTACCGCGCCGCGTGCTCCGATCACCGCCCGCGTGCGAGCGGAGGCTCAGCGCTCGCCGCACGCGGTGCGCCATCGTCTGGCCGCGCTCGACTACCTCGAAACCATCAATTTCAGCTTTGTCGAGGCACGCTGGGAGCATGAGATGGCCGGCAACCCCGACCCGATCCGCGTGCTCAACCCGATCGCCAGCCCGCTGTCGGTGATGCGCTCCAGCCTGATCGGCAGTCTGGTGAACACGCTGCGCTACAACCTCGCGCGCAAGGCGCCACGCGTGCGCCTGTTCGAGATCGGTCGCGTGTTCCGCCGCGATGCGAAAGCCCTCGACGGGCCGCTGGGCGTGGCTGGCGTGGCGCAACCGATGCGCGTGGCTGGCTTGGCCTACGGACCAGTCGATGCGGCACAGTGGGGCAGCAAGGATCGTGCGGTCGATTTCTTCGACATGAAGGGCGACGTGCAGGCGCTGTTCTCGCCGCGCGTCGTGGGCTTCGCAGCCTGCGAGCACCCCGCGCTGCACCCTGGGCGCAGCGCGCGCATCGAGATCGATGGCGTGACGATGGGCCACATCGGCGAATTGCACCCGCGATGGCGTCAAGCCTACGAGCTCCATAGCGCACCCGTGGTGTTCGAGATCGAACTGGCGGCACTGCTGCACACCACCGTGCCTGCGTTCGTTTCGCTGCCCAAGCAGCAATCGGCATGGCGCGATATCGCGGTGATGGCCGACGAAACCGTCACGCACGAGGCGCTGATGCAGACCATCCTGGCGCCATCGCCCGGCGGCCTGATCCGCTCGGCGAATCTGTTCGACGTGTTCCGACCACCGGTTGCGGCCGGCAGCGCGACAAGCACCGAGCGCAGCCTCGCCGTGCGCCTTGAACTGCGGGACGATGAGGCCACGCTGACGGACGAACGCATCGACATGGCGGTGGCTGGGGTGCTCGAAACATTGCGCACGCGGCTCGGCGTGCGACTGCGCGGGTGATGACGATGAACGACGATTCAACGCCAGAGATGATGCTGTCCAGCCTGGACGCGCCTACCCTGACCAAGGCTGAACTGGCCGACCTGCTGTTCGAGCGTCTGGGCCTGAACAAGCGCGAGTCCAAGGACATGGTCGAGGCCTTCTTCGACATCATCCAGGCCGCGCTGGTCACTGGCCGTGACGTGAAGATGTCTGGCTTCGGCAACTTCAACATCCGCCGCAAGGCACCGCGCCCCGGGCGCAATCCGCGCACTGGCGAGACCATCCCGATCAAGGCGCGCAACGTGGTCACTTTCCACGCCAGTCACAAACTCAAGGATGTTGTGCAAGGCGACACAGCCTCGGGAGACCGCTTCGAGTAGAGTCTTGGACTTCTCCCCATGTTATTGATTTGAATGGAGAATTCCCTCCCCGACATCCCCGCGAAGCGCTACTTCACCATTGGTGAGGTGAGTGATCTTTGCGGCGTGAAACCTTATGTTTTGCGCTACTGGGAGCAAGAATTCACCCAGCTCAAGCCCATGAAGCGGCGGGGAAACCGCCGCTACTACCAGCACCATGAGGTGCTCTTGATCCGCCGCATCCGCGGGCTGCTCTATGAGCAAGGGTTCACCATCAGCGGTGCCCGCAATCGTCTGATCGAGCCAGGCAGCGGTTTGTCGTTGCTGGGCGATTCGGCTGGGGCCCATGACTCGGCAGAACTCGCCGATGGCGATTCAGCCATCCATCCCTCTGAGCTCTCGAACCAAGCCAATGCCGCCAAGCCCGCTGTCGCAGGTGCAGCCTTGTCACCGGCCCAAGTGCGGCTCGAATTGATCTCGATCCGCAGCTTGCTCACGCTCTGATCGCGCGCCATTCGGACCTATACTCACTGGCTTGTCGGGGCGTAGCGCAGCCTGGTAGCGCACTTGCATGGGGTGCAAGGGGTCGCGAGTTCGAATCCCGCCGTCCCGACCAATTGAATCAAT